>Ga0208903_1000227_pt1 | contig 54956 bp, 58 predicted proteins | sample AntAceMetag02UKJ_FD_184769 | JGI IMG/M metagenome (GOLD analysis project Ga0208903, IMG submission 184769) | Saline lake microbial communities from Ace Lake, Antarctica - Antarctic Ace Lake Metagenome 02UKJ (SPAdes) (version 2) | ecosystem: Environmental > Aquatic > Non-marine Saline and...
CAGACTGCACTAACACAGCCTGCACCCGCCACTTCGGTGAGGCTGAACGTGAAGGCTCTCGCCTTTGGTGGGACCACGATCCAGACAATGCACCTATCGCTATGAGTGACTACTCATGGGCTTGTGAAAATTACATTAAAGGGGAAACTAAAAGATGCTGAGTGAAATCTACAAAGAGCTTGAAGGTAGCGCCACGATGTATGACTTTGCAGATGCTGTCGTTAAGGTACGTCTCAAGGGTACACGGGACATGTATCTTGAAGAGATTGCACGTCTGGATAACATGCAGAAGCTGTCAGAACCACAAATGCAAGACTATGAGGAGCTATCAGGTGATGTAATAGCAATCACCCGTGTGATGAAATTCTATGGATTTGAGGAGAAGGAGAACGAAGATGAGTAAACAAAATAACTGTATTAGTTAAGAGGCAATACTTGCCATTACTAACACACCAGTAGTAGGAGATGATAAATATGGATTGGATTATATCATGAGTCTAAAAAGTAAGTGTGACCAATATGATGTAGCAGTCAAGGAGTTGTTTAGTCTTCTTGACGTTACTGAGGAGACTGACGAAGGTAGAGTACACCGACCAGTTCAAATAGTTTGTGTCCGTAGTGATATGTTGATGAAACTTGAAGCCGTCTTGGCTACATTGAAAAGCACAATGGAGGATAAAGGATGAAGTTTATTCAACACCAAGATAATGGAACAAAGATTGAAATAGAAATGCTAGAAGGATCAACATTAGATGATGTGCTTGGAGAGTTTCAAAACTTTCTTCGTGCTTGTGGATACACAATTGAATATAATCAAGTGCTAACAATAGAGGATATAGACTACTGCAGAGAGGATAAATCCAATGACTAAACGTATTCCCATGAAGGGTGGCGATGAATATGATGGCCTCACTAAAGCACGTAAGTTTTACCTGTGGAAAGCTGGTCATTTGAAGAGGATTAAACGAGCCTACAACAAAAGATTCCGTAAACATAATAAGGAGAATAAAAATGAGTAGTGTACTGGATGACGATAACTGGCCACTTGAAGCAGACTTCAGTGATAACATGATAGTAATCAGCCCTGTTGTCAGGCCTATGACACAAGATGAACGTGCTAGGGCTAAAGTTAGAAAAGATACTAATGGCCTAAAACCTTGCGTTAGCTGTGGTAACCCTGCTAAAGACGTGTGGTGTCACTTCTGTATGGGAGAATAATAAAATGAGTATGTGCGGTGAAATAGAAACTGTAGAAAAAGAAATCTATGTGTTACAACTTCAATTATTAAAATTAAACAACAGATTAAAAGCCTTAAAAAATGAGTGAAGTTGATCTGGCTGGTATACTAGGTTTTATCGCCGGAATAATAGTAACTGTAATCATAACCTATATACTTTGTTAAGGAGAAAACTATGATAACCCAAGATGATATCAATGGATTCAAAACTACTGTTGTAAAAGACAGTATAAAAATAATAGAAATTGTGGAACATGAAGATGGTTCTGCTTACTTGTCTATGGAAATGGATTCCAGTACCTACAGTAAGATCTTCGGCGTAGGTTTCAATGAACTTATAATGAGAGGATTAAGCGATGACAATAAAAAATAGCAGTGAAAGACTAGAATATGAAGAGAGACTTAGACAAGATTTAATTATGGAAGAATACTACAAGTTAAAAGCAGACCACCCTGAACGAGATACAGAAGGTCTGCTAATACTTGCTGCGGAAACAATCCGCGAAAAGAGGAATAACTATTGACTCCAGAAGACTTGATATCAATCACACTAGATAGTATGTTAAACGAAACCACGTACTCCCCTTTAACTTTAGCCTCTTACCCACCGGAAGGAGAAATCGACTGGGCTAAAGAATTAATAACTCAACGTATAGAGGAACTAGACCTAATACCAACCGAAGAAGAACTCTATACTCTAATGAAACTCAGAATGAAAGTGTAAAACAATGGATGCCCAACTAAAAATAAGTAGATCCTTAATAAAGCTTGTAAGCAACAGGGCCTTTTACGGTTCTTGCGCCCTGCGTCTTAACATAATTGAAGACGAAAACACACAAACTATGGCCACAGATGGTAGGTCTATCTTCTGGGGTCGAGAAGCGGTAGACAAGTGGACTGAAGAGGAAGTAGAAGGTGTGCTTGCCCACGAAGTACTCCACGTTATACTCATGCACCACCTACGTAAGCAAGATAGACTGCATAAAAAGTGGAACATTGCTACTGACTTCTCTATAAATGAAACCCTGAATGAAGATGGATTTAAACTACCCTCAGATGCCTTGTTTGACAGAAATCATCGTAATAAAAATGCAGAAAAGGTATACGATGATATAAAAGATCAGTACTACGAAGACCCTACGTGGGGTTACGTAATGGAGATGACAGATAAAGAAGGTAATCCTGTCACCGGTGATCAAAAAGATAAAGCTATCGATGATGTAAATGAGATGATTGCTGCTGCTGCCAGTGCCGCCAAGAAAGCAGGGCAGGACTTACATGTTAACATAGAAGAACTTGTTCAGAATCTAGGTAAACCTAAAGTTAACTGGCGTTCCTTCATACGTACCACTATAATGAGTAACAAGCCAGAAGACTACTCTTGGTCTAGACCTAATCGTAAACTCTTATCAGAACTAGACCTCTACACACCTCGCATGGTTTCTACTGCGGTAGGACCTATTGCGGTAATCTTAGACACCTCTGCTTCTGTCTGTAAAAGAGCACGAGAAGCCTTCTTAGCAGAGCTACAGTCTATCAACGAAAGTTTAAAACCAGAAGCTACTCATGTAATCTGTGTTGATACTGATGTAGCGAACTGTTATAGCTTTACTCCCAACGACAACATAACTGAACTACGCCTCTCTGGCGGTGGTGGTACTAATATGTCTCCCGGTTTCAAATATGTTTTAGAGTGTTTACCTGAAACAGAAACCTTACTATGTTTTTCTGACTGTGAGTTTCACTCTTGGCCGGAAGAACCAGCACTACCCGTAATCTGGTTGTCAACCAACAAAACAGACAATCCTTACGGTACACTTGTATCAATCGAAGTCTAAGAAAGGGCTACAAAATGTTTAAAAATTACAACTCAATCGCAGACATAAAAGCACCAATCAAAACAGAGGAAAAACAAGCTCACTTGCATGGCGAGTTAGTCCACTACCTACACCAACTAAATACAATACTAGTAATAGATGACCTGCAAGATGCCTACAATAAAATAACAGAAAAATTGTCCAATGTATTCATTAATAATAGAAATTACTCGCCCATAAGTGAAGAGTTAAATGCTATGATAAATGAAAAAGCAGACTACTACTCCTACAGCTATAAAACAATGAGATATGACGGTCACTATAGCTTTACCTTCAATAATAACGGTATGGAGTCAGTACGCTCTCACAACAAATCTTTAATCAACACCATTCTCCTAGAGATTGGCAAGAAAGAGCTATACATTGACTACCTCCTCAATGATACTGAAGAAAACAGAGAAAAAGTAAGAGTGCAAGATACTGTGGTAAAGTGTAACAAGTATCTTAACAGCAACTTGGCTGGCTCTGATCTTTACGACTTAACTTATACCAACGCCGACTCCCTTGTCTCAGATAAGACTGTACTCTTCGCACACGATGTTATCTCTATGTCTGACTCTATCAGAACAAAACCACAAATTTACATAGATAAAACTTGGTGTACCAACGTGTATGATAAAAACCTGCACGTGCTAGAATTCGAAGGTGCCCGGGCGTTCACCCTCAAGTGTGAGTGGCTTGATGAAGATGAAGAAAAGTGTATCTATGACACTCAAGTGCTTCAAATAACAGGAACAAGAGATGAAAGACTCCTTGCAAGCCGACAAAGCTGGACCGGTGCAAACAACAATGAAGCTGTACGCAGACTGTTTAGGGTACACAATCTTGCCTTAGCGATAGCGCAAGACGGTAAGTTCTGGGCGCTGGGTACTACTCCTGCAAAGGCTACCAGTACACTAAGACGCAGACAAAAGATGGCAATGATGAATGAACTAAATCTATAGTCCATTATTAAAAGGGAACGCTATTTCCCCCCAACCTAAGGAAAAGCTATGACACGAGATGATATAATACAGCAACTCATGCACGCTAAAACAAGCTTTGATACCAAGTTTTTACTTGATGAGTTATCAGAGTTTGACAAAGATAAAATGACAGTTATCAGAAAAGACTACAATGAAGAGAAAACAAAATTTCATGGTGACTTCACTTCTATGAATGCAGTGGAACAGGATAACGTAATTAATCCTTCTCATTACAAAGTAATCCCGTCAGGTAACTACCCTAACGGCCTAGAGTATATGGATCTTATGACCTATATTCTATCACACCACAACGGTGTTGACTCTCACTTGCTCGGACAGATAATGAAGTACAGTATACGTCTGGGCAAGAAAGATGACAAGCTCCAGGATGCCAAGAAGATACAGTGGTATGCTAACTATCTTGTCAAAATAATAGAGAAAGAGAATGAACTTTAAACTATACTCTCTCTATAACTATAAAGACTTCCCAATAACTTGGGAGGTCTTGGAAGACCAAACAACTGTTATCTCAACAGACCTGTTTGACCTAAACGTTGACCAAGAGGTTAACGATAAAACCATATCAGAAATAGTAGACCAGATAATAGTTGAACTCTACTCTGATATAATTACATTCCATTAACACAAGGATAAATATAATGGCTAATCAAGTAATCGTAGTACGTGACGTAACATTCAACTGGCCTAAGTTAGTTGACAAGCACTCTCCTTTCGGCACACTGCAGTGGGACATCCAAGTAGTCACAAAAGACGAAGCAACTAAGGCTCAACTAGAGTCTGCTGGTGTTAAAATGAAGTCGGGTAACGAAGGCTTCTACGCTAACATTAAACGTAAGGCTATCAAAGCTAACGGAGAGGCTAACGAGCCACCCAAAGTTGTTGACACCGATAAAGAAGAAATGGCCCCAAGTAAAATTAAGGCTATGGGTAACGGCTCTAAAGGTCACATCAAGCTCTTCTCCTATGACTGGGAAATGGCAGGTAAGACAGGTGTCTCCGCTATGTTAGTTGCTATGCAAGTTACTGACTACGTAAGCTATGAGGGGGCAGGTGAAGACTTCTAATGCTTAATAAATTAATTAAGATAGAGACCCGGAATGGTCCTGCATGGATCCTCCCACACTACAATACTCCCTACTACGTAACTCAGTTAGCTCAAATTCTTTGGGCTAACCGTTTCGTTAAACCTATCAAGAAAGAAGGTAAGTAAAATGAGTGACTATGTATATACTGCTGGCGCTATGGAGCATGTCAGTAAAGATGCCATGATGGATTGGCGTGAGTATGTTGAACAAGCCCTAATAGAGTTCGATATAAAGTGTTTACATCCCACACGAAGAATGCCTCTTCATCTCAACTCAGAAGAAGATGAACATATCAGTACATATAATAAGCTTAAACGAATTGAAGCTCAAGATATGTTAGATATAAAAAACTCCAGAGTAATACTCGCGGACTTACGGGACAGTATGCCCGGGAAGAAGTGGGGTACTGTTATGGAGGTAGCTAAAGCTAAAGAGTGGAATAAAGTTATTATTGTATTGGTAGATCCCGGACAATTTAAACATCCCTTCATCTATACTTATGCAACAGAGGTACACTATGACTTACAAGAAGCAGTCGAAGCAGTGCTAGACTACTACGATGGAGCTTAACGCGCTCCTGGATACAATAAAGCCATACAAGCAACATGATAGTCAAGGTCATTGGAGAACCCACGAACCTATGAATATATCAGGCTTGCATGGCTTTGTTTATCTTATACATAATGTCGTTGATGGACGATACTATGTCGGTAAGAAAAACTTTCTGCATGGCGGGAAGAAAAATTACACTAGAAAAGGAGTTAAGACACCTAACTATAGATATGGTACAGAAACTAACTGGAAAACCTATACTGGTTCTTCAGCTGAGTTAAACCTAGACTTAGCTAACCACGGTAAAGATAAGTTCTCTTTTACAATGATAAGATTGTATGCTACAAGAGGTGGCTTATCTTACGGTGAAGCTAATATTCAACACAAACTAGATGTGTTGACCATGAGGGATTCAAATGACAAAGCTAAGTTCTACAACGGAAACATCGCAGGAATCAAATATATCCCCAAAGAATTCGGAAGATCCGCATGATGCATCAGATCACTGGATTATACCTTTAAAAGAAGAGAGAAAACAAAATGAAATTAACAAGCAAAGACGTGAAAATAATCCGTAAACTATCTCGTGATGGTCGTATACCACAATCGTATATCAGCTCATGCTACAACGTCACACAAGCTATGATATCTTATATCAAAAACAATCATCGTCGTCAAGGAGTACAATAAGATGTTAGAAGCACTATTCATTTTCCTAGTAATAGGTAATATCGCTGTTGGAGTCACAAAAGAAGTAGTAATTCCTGTCGCCAGTAAAGCAATTGAAATTACAGCCCCTGTAATTGAAAAGGCAATAGACTACGTGTCGCCTAAAGAACCTAAAGAATAAAAAACACTACTCCTAGCTCAACTGGATAGAGCAAGTCACTTCTAATGACTAGGTTGCGGGTTCGATTCCTGCGGAGTAGACCACTTAACTTAACCGAAGGAAACACTATGACAATATATGCGTGGGACATCGAAGCGAACGGCTTCCAAGATGTAGCGGACACAATATGGGTTTCAGTAATGCGTAACTTAGATACTGGAGAACGACATGTCTTCAGTGACCATGATGACCAGTACCCTAATGTAACTGAATCATTTAAACTATTCGATGAGGCCACCGGAATCATAGCGCACAATGGTATGCGTTATGACCGTGTAGTCTTAAAGAAAGTAACAGGTTATGCTATAGATCGTAATAAAATTATTGATACAGTAATTTACTCACGATTAAATGACTTCCATCGTAAGAAAACAGGGCGTAGACATAGCCTCAAAGCCCTTGCTATACAGGCGGGGGAAGAACAAAAGTTAGACTATGATGGTGGTTTTGATAACTACTCTGCTGAAATGGTAGAGTATTGTATTGCAGATGTTGATGCCAACATAGCAGTATATCAAATGCTTATGAAAGAATATAACAATATACTCAAAACCAACCCTAACTATGATGATGCAATAAACATTGAGCATCAAGTAGCTTACTGGTCCAGTGAACAGGTAAAAAATGGTTGGCAAATAAACGAAAAACTTCTTAACACTACTGTAGATAAAATCAAGGAAGAAATGAATGAGATTGAACAAAGAGTTGAGCCAACCCTCGGTACACTTACCATCACAATCGACAAGGAACCAAAAACCGCTAGATATAAGAAGAACGGAGAATACACCGCCGTTTCTGCAAGGCTCCTTGGCGACTATCTTGGGCGGTATATTGATGTTTCTGATTCTCTGGGCAGTAATCCCCCAATAAACCCGGGAGAAGAATTTCAGCGTAAAGAAACAGTTGAAGCCCGTCTAGGTAATCAAGAAAACCTTAAAGAATTTCTTTATACTCTTGGTTGGGAACCTACTCAATGGAACTGGAAAAAGATTAACGGGGACTTTGTTAGAGTAAGCCCTAAGTTAAGTACAGACAGTCTCACTAAACTAGGTCCTGTCGGTGATGACATCGATCGCTACTTTACTCTGAGAGCAAGACACAGTATACTTAACGGCTGGAAAGAACACATCCATGACGGTAGGTTATACGGTGATGTAATCGATATAGGTGCTGCTACAGGTAGACAGACTCACAAGATTATTGCTAACATACCGTCACCTAAAGCAGCTTACGGTTCAGATATTCGTTCTATGTTTGTCTGCCCTGAAGATAAAGTCCTTATCTCTGCTGATGGCGCTGGTTATCAAGCCAGAGTTGTAGCACACTTTGGTAGAGATCAGGAGATGTCAAATGAAATCCTTAAAGGAGATATACACCAGAAAAATGCTGATGCTATTAACTGCACTAGAAACGAGGCTAAGCCTTTCTTCTTTGCCTTTCTATTTGGTGCCGGGGGCAATAAACTCGGTACTATCTTAGGTCGCTCTGCACAAGCGGGTAATAAAGCTAAAGATGCTTTCCTTAGTCGTTGGCCTGCCTTAGCTGCCTTAACAGAACAAGTAAAAAACGTAGCAACACAACGAGGCTACTTGCGTGGTCTCGATGGTCGTAAGATATACACAGAAGAATCCTACAAAGCCTTCAACTATCTAATACAAGGCACAGAAGCTATCTTAATGAAGAGAACTATTGTGCGAATCAACGAAGCCTTCGAGAAAGAAGGTATTGACGCTAAACAATTATTGTTCTACCATGATGAATGCACATGGGAGATCTCACCCACCGATACTGAAAAAGCAGAAGCTATTATCCGCAAGTGGTTTGTTGATGCACCTAAGGAACTTGGTGTGACTATCATGGAAGCAGGTGACTGTAAAGTAGGTAACGATTATTTGGAGGTACACTAATGCCCTATATTAGTAAAGAAAAAAGAGAAGAACTGTTTAACCGTGATCCAGAAAATGCGGGTGAGCTTCAATACTTAATTGCTACAATGATAGCTGACTACCTTACAGATAAAGGTGAATACACCTATCAGACCCTGAGTGAAGTTATGGGGGCCTTGTCTGGTGCTCAACAAACGTTCTATCGTAAAGTAGTTTCTCCCTACGAAGAAACAAAGGAGATCATAAATGGCCACATATACTGATAAGGTATACAATGTGACCATGTATACAATAGATAACTGTGAATTTTGTGAGAAGGCAAAAAACTTATTGTATTCCATGCAAGACTATGTTATACATGAGGTCAATCTCACACAAAAACCAAGCATCCGTAGTACTGTCAAAGAAAAACTGGGTACTACTGTTCCTCAAATCGTAATTGACGGTAAACATATAGGCGGTTATCAAGAACTTAAGGAGTACTTTGATAAATGGAACTCATAGAAGTAATGTATACTTTAATATTGCTTAACATATTTCAGGCCTATCAAATATGGCAGTTACAAAATAAGAATGAAGAAATCCTAGACTTAATCGTTGGACTACACTTAGGTGATATAACAATAACAGAAAAGGAAGATGATGATGAGTATTAATGTTTACATCGACGGAGACATTCTAGTATACCAGTCTATTTGGAGTGCTACTAGTACCAAAGACATTAAGAAAAAACTAGATCAAACCATTGCCAGCATTATGTCTGAGTTAGAAGGCAGTACAGGTAAGATTGCTATCAAAGGCAAAGATAACTTCCGCAAAGAAGTTTACACTGAATACAAAGGTAACCGTAAGAAAGAACTTACTGAACAGGAAAAAGAATTCTTTGCCTACGCCTATAGTTACTTAGAAACTTCTTGGGATGCCGTTCCCGCTGATGGCATGGAGGCAGATGATCTTCTTGCTATCTGGAGTACAGAAACTCCAGGTATCATTGTTAGTATAGATAAAGATTTGCTTCAAGTACCAGGACTTCACTATAACACTCGGAAGAAAGAGTATGTACACATGAGTGAAGAAGAAGCCTCTCTACTCCTGCATACTCAAGTACTGATGGGTGACTCTACTGATAACATCCCGGGGCTTAAAGGTATCGGTAAAGTTAAAGCAGCCAAGGTAATGGAAGGTGTATCTATGCCCCAACACTTGTCCACCGTAAAATCTTTCTGGCAAAAATACTTTGGCAGGGGGTGGGAAACAGATCTTCAACTCAACATGGATTTAATTTATCTCAGGAGAAGTATGGATGATCGATATGACACCCGAACAGGAAAACGATTTACTGTACAACTACGGGATAATAGTCGAAAGGGACTGGAACAACCCCAAACTGTATCAGGCAACAATGATTCTTGGCTGGATACACGCAGCAACAACAGCGTCAACCAAGACGGAAGCAGTGTACGATCTAAAGAAGCACATAGTTTCTGAAGTACCTTGGTTGAGTTCTGCTCTGACAGTAGAACAATCTTTTGAACAGTATATGATGTATAAAAAGCTAGGAGTATAGCTGATGGGTAAAATATTAAGAAAAACTGAGTGTGATTCTTGTGGTTCTAGTAATAACCGCTGTGAATATGATGACGGTTCTACTTGGTGCTTCACACCTGATTGTGCAAGTAATAAGAAAGCCTTTAAAAACGTAGACAAAGAGGAGAGTAATGTGATATCTTTTGACTCACTGCCCTTCGGTACCTCTGCTGAAAGAAATATCTCTGTAAAAGTATGCGAGATGTTTGGTGTTAAGCGGGAAGTGTCGTCTTCTGGGGGTACCAGTGCAGTATACTACCCTTACTTCGAAAACAATGTCTTAGTAGGTAATAAGAAACGTTTGTTCCCCAAAGACTTTCGTGTAGAAGGCAAGCTACCTGCTACCTTGTTCGGCCAGCATGTCTTTCCCGGCGCAGGTAAACGTATTGTAATCACAGAAGGTGAAGAAGATACTCTTGCGGTAGCCGAAGCCTACTCTAAGTACGGTACAGGTGTAATCTACCCAGTAGTATCTATACCTTCTGCCTCCAACTTGAAGGCTGTTGTAGAAAACAGGGACTATCTTCGTTCTTTCGAAGAAGTAATTCTGTTCATAGATACAGATGAAGCCGGGGACATTGCCGTAAACAAGCTAGCTAACGTTATCGGCTTTGATAAAGTTAAAGTAGCTCGTACTAAGTTTAAAGATGCTTCCAAGGCACTAACAGAACTAGGTCACATGGGTGTACTCAGAGGTATCTGGGATGCACAACAGTATAGCCCTCAAGGTATCTGTACTGGTGAAGATCTCTGGACTAAGTTAGTAGAGTACAACGATGTAGAGTCTCTACCTTATCCTGATTGTTTCTCTGGTCTTAACGATAAGATTAAAGGTATGCGCATGGGTGAAATAGCTCTATGGGTTTCAGGTACAGGTGCAGGTAAGTCTACTATGTTACGTGAGATTGTTCTTGATATCATAGATAAGACAGAAGATAAAGTAGGTATAATTGCTCTTGAAGAAAGTCCTGCTGAAACTACTCGTAAGCTAGCAGGCATGGTAATCAAGCGTAACCCTGCTGCAGAAAAGATTGAACTAAAAGATCTTCGGGTAGGCTTCGATACATTTAAAGATCGAGTGTTAGTGTTAGATCATTGTGGATCTATGTCTAACGGTATTATATCTCAACTAGAGTACATGGCTTTATCTGGTTGTAAGTATTTGTTTATTGATCACATCACTATCCTTGTGTCAGAGGGTTCCGCTGGGTTAACAGGCAATGAAGCTATAGATAAGGTGATGAATGATCTGCTGCGTATCTCAAAACAACACAACGTGTGGATCGGTCTGGTGTCTCATCTACGAAAGATGTCTACTACAGGACAATCCTTTGAAGAAGGAAGACTCCCCACTGTTGATGACATCAGAGGTTCGGGTTCTATTAAACAAATCTCCCACGACATCTTAGCTTTCTCTCGTAACATTACTGCTGAGAAAGAAGATGATCGCAATACCATTACACTATCAGTATTAAAGTCTCGCTACACAGGAAAAACAGGTCCTGCTGGTACGTGTAAGTACGACTACGATACAGGTAGACTACATGACGGACTGTATGATTCTATGCTGGGTAACCTAGGTATATAATTGTAGTCCATTATTAAAAGGGAATAACTGATGGAAGATAACATGAAAGACCCTCTAAATGAAGTGGTGGATTATCTAATAGAAAAAGTCTCTAAGGTTAATATGAATAACCCTAAAGCAAATAAAGGTGCACAAATACTTAGGACTATTTCTAAGTATAAGGATAACATCCCGGGTATTGTACAGGTAGCTTTCGATAAAATGTCTTCTAACTTTACCCGAGAGTACCCGGAGCAGCCTGTTGGTCTAGCTAAGACTACTCAAGTTAGTGTGGGTATAGGTGAACATGTCTTTACTAAATACTTCGGTGTCAAGTGTAGTTTCCAACAGGCAATCCGTACAGGTGATCTTGTGCTTGAAGCCTACGTACAGTCAGGTTTCATTGTGGTCAAAAGAGCAGAAGGGTTTGGTGCTTATAACGCCCAAGCTCCCTACATGATCGAACCAACAAGTCGCTGGGAGGAGATAGGTGAATTTAAACTAATTGAAAGCAAAGGACTACTTGTCTACACTGTAGATGAGATGCCAGAAGATATTAGTAACATTATGCAACCTAAAAACTACCCTCTAATTAAACGTTGGGGTATTGCTGCTCCTCAATCACAGAGAGATGCCTTCAATAATATATTTATTGACTCTCCTTTTGTAAGAGCAGTTAATAACTTGCAACAAACCTCTTGGAAGATAAACCCAAAGGTACTTGCTATTTTACTTGACCGGCTTGACGACATACTACCCAAAGATATTCCTATGTACAGTAATGCTATACCTAAGAGCCTACTTAAAACTGCCTATGAAAAGTATCAAAAGAAACCTACTGTAGGTAACAAGGCTGCGTATAACCTTATCGCTAAAGAGTGGGAAAAGACTCTGCGTCCCCTTCAGGTAAGAGCTAAACGTGCTGAGATAAAAACAACTATAGGTAAAGCTAAACAACTAGCTGAGTGGGATAAGTTTTACTCTCTGGTAGATCTAGACTACCGAGGTAGAGTATACTACAAAGAACCCTACATGAACTACCAAGGCAACGATATTGCTCGAGGTATCATGTCATTCAGTGAGAGTAAAGAAATTGATGATGAAGGTAAACGTGCTTTAGCTATTCATACTGCCAACTCTTACAATGAAAAGTATAACGTAGATGAAATACCTGACTGGGTAGAAGAAGACTATTTTTCTATGCTCACAAAAGAAGGTATCGATACTATAAGTGTAGATAAGTTCTCCCTTGAAGACAGAATTAACTGGTTTAATAATAACTGGGAGCTTATAGAAAGCACTGCAGACAACGGTACACTGCATGACTGTGAGAAAACAGTAGTGTTTCTTGCTTGCTGCCTAGAATGGTGCGACATAGCTGACATGGAAGACAAGGGACTTGTTCCAACTTCCAGTATACCTGTAGCAATAGATGGTACCTGTAATGGTTACCAACACTCTGCTGCTATGTCTCGAGATGATAAAACAGGCAGGTTAGTTGCCCTTGAAGATAGCTCTGTACCTCATGACCTCTACGTTAAAGTAGCTAAGAAAATAGTTGAACTAGCTCCAGACTTCTTTACTAACAGAGCAATGTCCTACGCAGAGATACGTAAGTTAATCTCTAAAAGAGCTACCATGACTCGTGCCTACTCTGCAGGAGCACAAACAATTGCTGAGTCAATGTACTCTGATTGTGTTCAGGCAGGAGCAGACGAAGAGTATAACATTACTCAAATTGATTGTGATGAGTTATCAGTACATATACTTAAAGCGATTGAGGCGGTATGCCCAGGCTCTCAGACCACTATGAAGTTCTTACAGGACTTAGCCCAGTGGGAACTAGGTACCTTCGAGTATCAAGATAGTTCAGGGAGTAAAGTATCTCATGCGACTATAAGTAAGTATAAGAAGCTTGCACGGTTAGCTAACAAAGAACAGAGAGCAAATCCAAGTACAGAGAATACTCTTGAGTTAAACAAGATTAACTCTAAGATATCTGAGTGTAAGCTAATCCTAGTTAAGGGTCATGCCGGAGAAGATATCCGTTGGATGACCAAGTCAGGTTTCCCTGTTATCTACAAGGTAAATGCTACACGGCAAGACACCTGTAAGTCTACCTTGCGTGGTGTTATTGGTGGTGCTTCTAAGCAACCTGGTCGTATCAATCATGTCGCTAAGATATACTTAGAAACAACAAACAGAAGGGAAGCCAGTGCAGGTATCTCTCCTAACTATATTCACTCACAAGATGCTACTCACATGGCATTAGTGATAGATGAATTCGGCGTTAACTTCGGTGCAGTACACGATAGCTTTAGCTGTCATGCCTCTGACGTTAATAAATTAAAACAATTAACACAAGATAAATTCGTTGAGATGTACAGTGACGATAACCCCTTGGAAGCAGTCAAAAGATATATAACAAATAATGACTGCGATATAGAAGTGCCTGAGCTAGGTAATCTAGAGATAGATAAAGTTCTTAGCTCACGTAACTTCTTTTCATAGGTGAAACATGAAAGATAAAACCCACTACAATTGGTTTGCGTTACGCGACAGGTATCTTCTTACCCGAAAGAAAGAACCTATGATGACTGATGAACGGTATTGTGAAATAGAAGGTATAGACCCTTCTGTCTATGCTTACAACAAAGATAACATGAGAGAGTACTTTATCTCTAAACAAGATAACCCTACTGATGGTGCATTACAGTATGATCTGTTCTTAGCTCACAACGGTATACTAAACAAAAAAGAATACTAAACTTAACCCAAAAGGAATATGACAATGATATTTATCGTGATCTTAACACTAGGCACAGTAATAGGTACAATCATGGACATGAATACAATGGTGGTAAAATGAAAAACTACAACAAAGATGCCCTTCGTGGCGGAACTACGACAGATCAAGAGTGGCAGTCACAAATGGCCGAAGTCGGTGTTCACATCCCTGATGAGTTACTCAACTCTGCGAAGGGTGTGCACTACGCTATGAATGAAATTAAAAAGCAAAACATAGCTAACTTGTCAGAGTCGCTAGGTGACGTTGGCCTAGCCAAAACAGAATCTGAAAAGATGTATAAAGCTGCATCAAAAGAATATGACAAGCTATTAAAAAATGGCTTACCAGAATGAATAAAAAAACCCCCACAGGTATATCCTGTAGGGGTTTCTAAATTTTTACTGAGAAGCAGCCTCATCTGGACCGTTTCTAAAGAAGGCTCTCATGCCTTCTGGAACCTTCTTGGTGGCTTCCAGCATATTTTTACGGAGGTAAGGTGCCACATTTAAGAAGTTCTTACCTGCAATCTCTGCTGGTTTATAGAAAGAATCAAAGTACCATTTAGCAAAAGACCTTCCCTCTACTTGAAAGCTAGAAGCTACAGAAGAATTATTCTTATCGAAAGAAACGCCTGCAATTTCCTGGGTTTGTTCCGGGCCTTTAGGTGACCAAATATTACTTAGATTAGCTTCTTTAAGAACTGACAAGTTTCTCTTCAAAGCGTTTCTACGATTCTTAACTACTTCTGGGGTAGCCCCTATAGGGTTAACATCCATTGTCCTTAAAGAATCAAAGAGGTCATCTAAGTAATCAGTAAGGTGACTATAATCGCTGTTAGGCCCCAATGTAACCTTATCTAGCTTTCTAACTTCTTTTATAGTATCCTGCATAACCTGAAGCGAAGCTCTCGCGGCCTTCCTAGGTAGGTCTTGTTCAAGAATATCGAAGATAGCTTCATTTTGTAATATATTCTGAAAGTGATATGACTGAGCAAAATCCATACCAATAGAGTCATGCCCATCCAAAATGTTGTTATCAAGCTTACCAAAACGTTTCTCATATATTTCCAAAGCCTTGGAGATAATAGCACGCTCAGTATAGTGGCCTACTGCAGGTGACCATGCTTGTGACTGTGCAGAGTATACTGAAGGGGTAGAGAATTCCCAACGACCGTCTACCTTACGTGCCTGTGGTTCTACTCTCTTTCCTGGGGAATCTGTCAGGCTTTCTTCTCTCATGGGTGCGGAGCTTAAAAAACCTGTGTTATCAGACAAAGTTACAGAAGAACCAAAAACTTCTCTACGCTCCCGTTGGCCTACCTGATGAACATTACCATCATAACCTACGTACACTGGAGCTTTGTTTAATACACCTAGGGCTAACCCCATCTTTTGGAAAGCCTTAGAATAAGCGGGATTGGCAACAGAGGCAAGCGCTTCTGCAGCAGCAGAGGCAATACTATCTGTAATTTGGGGCATAGTAACACCATTAGCTTCCGCCATAACAGCAAGATTGCTAGAGGCATTGTAACCGGCCTCGTCTGCCTGTCTGATCAATTTAGCAAAAAGACCAGAGGCAACCTTGCCTGCGCCAGAAATCGCCATACCGTAGTCAACTACCATAGCAGGGGTTTTCATAAAGGTGTCTGCAAGATTTGCCCCAAGTTCTGTGGTAAATAGGTCTTCAAGAAAATCAGCTAAAGAAGAGTCCATATCCCCTTCCGCAGCAGAGTTTTGTAAAGAATGTATAACTGCTTCTGCAACATAAAGACGAGGATTACCTAAGGGGAAAGTACCTGCTCCTTCACCTAAACCTGGTAAAGCGTTAGGATGTTCACTATACATCCTGCTTAAATAATAACCCATTCGGGAAATAATCTCTGCCCCTAAGGCACCATCTGCGTTAAATACGGCATTAAGTCGCCCCGCAGAGGACATATCAGGAAATACATTAAATGTCATCAAGGTAGAAGCGCCTTCTGCATTAACATAGCTGTCAGCTGCTTCCAACATCTGTTGAACTGCACCATGATGTTTTGGGGAAGCTGACATAGCAAACAAGGCACCTTGAAGTGCAGTAGTTTGTGCTGGGTCTAGCATAGAAGTAGTGTTTTCTGCTTCTATCGCATTGGTTAACTTCTGAGGATCAGCGTTTACTTCCGAGTACTGTTTAATTGCCTTACCTTTCAGCGCAATATCTCTTACGAAAGCAGGAGTAATGAGAGGTAGTAGCTGTTCATCAGTGCGGGTACGTCCGCTCTCTCCATTTACATTAGCCATTTCCCTACCTAACATAAGCAGAAAGGTAATCTCTCGATCAGCGGCGGTTATTTCACCTCCTCTTCTTGTCTTATTTCTCAAAGCAATTAACTCACTAGGAGTTACCATAGGTGAAGAAGATGACTTATCTTTTATACGGGAAGTAAGGGTCTGGCTAGCGTAGCCTCTCAGTGAGCCTCTCATAATGGTAGAATTCTGCTCTGAGCTATTGTAGGCGTATACGTAGTTACGCATAGCGGAAGGGTCTACAAACACACCACCACCAACTTTATGTCCATTAGGTAATTGTACATTAAGGTTAGCCGCATCCGCGACTTGATTAGCCATTAACTTGAGCTTTCTAGATCTAGATTCCAATATATTCTGCTTTTCTTGAGCCACAACCTCAGGATTTTGATCGTTTAATTTGGCTCCTGCCCAAGGTTTTAACTTGTAAAACTTTTCTGCCGCTACATTAAGCATGGACATAATAGGTGTTATCTCTTGACCATTCATGTATGCTTGGTCATAGGTTGTAGCAGCAGAAATAAAACCAGCATCTGCCTGTAGCGCTGGGTTGCTGTGTATACGGAAGGAGTTAGAAAGAGTAGATGTAAAATTACTAAACATACCAGAGCTATTTTTTAATTTTTTAGCTAAGTCACCTTTAGGTCTAGGAGTGTCTCTTTTTTGGAACAAAGATAAAGACCCCATAGAGGTAAGACTATTGTTAGTAGCAGCCACTGCGCCAATACGTATAGGTGATAAGTTAGCGTAGTCCCTGTACTTATCATTTTGCATTTTTAAAGTCGCTGTCATAGCGTAACCACTAACCTTAGGTCCCTTAGCTATTCCTTCCCCGTCCACAGGTTGGTAACCATCCACCCACTCATAGTAACTCTTGTTCACCCCTGCACGGGCAAGCGCACGGCCCATCGGTTCGTCAGGATTGTTAGATTGTTGAGTAGCTTCCACCATCCTGCCGTTAAAGTTAGCTGCCAGAAAGTTTTCAAAAGCTTTTGCTTCCACAGCAACTAAACCATTAGTAGCTTGAAAGGTTGCATCACCTAATGTTTCTCCGCCTAGGTCTAAAAATTCAAAGCCACTCTCATCTGCCTCTATCTTATTTTGTAAGCCAAGCATTATTTTGGCTGCACCCAGATATGTATCCTCTGCAAACAAAGCTACTTCAGTTTCAGAGGCACCATATTTCTCTTTCATGTGCTCTAAAGCAGAGATGTTTCTACCTGGGTCTAACTGACTTGTTTTAATATTGAGGTCCAAATCATTAAGCTTAAGTCCAGAAACCAAAACCTGCCTAGTAAGATCATCCACTTGTGGCTTCTGAAAGGTGGGAGAAAGAAATGATTTTAAATCCTGGGAGTTTTTAAGCCTGGCACCTAAGTTATTTTGGGTGGCAGCAGCGTTAGCTCTATTGGTTTCTAACCGCTGTCTCTCTATTTGTTCTTCCATTGGCTCTAACTCACCTTCTGGGGTTCTAATGTTTTCTGCCAGAAAGTTTTGACCTACCTGAACTTGAGGTTGATCTCCCAGTGGGAAAGTCTCGTTAGGAACTTGACCAGGAGTTTGCCGTAAAGGTTGTATACCCTCTTGGTTATATTGTTGCATTTGGTTTTGATAAGAGTCAAAAGCAGACACCTCATTCTCAAAACCAGGAATATTCCTTACTGCAGCTATCTGTTCAGCGCTCATGCCTGAGTAGGCAGGAGGGGCAGTAGGAGCCGCCCCAAATGACACTCCTTGTGAGGTAGTGCCATCTGGTTGTCGGCCTTGTTGCTGTAGTTGTTGTAGTGGGTCGATATCAGTACCGGGACCACCTACACCTACTTGACCTGTATTAATTTTAGCCATTTATTTAGTTCTCCTATTTTAACTCGTACGGCGTAACCCTGTCTTTCAACATTGTCCCCGCTAAAGGAGTAACGTTAAGTGTTCTTCTCCACTTATTATCATCGTCAGAGATATGACCTTCAACCGCCTTACCTAAATCATCTAGGTAGTTGAGTGCCACTGATTCTGAGATAACGGAGTCCGTTACTTCTCCAGCGGTGTTTCCTAATACCTTGCCGATGCCTTTCCCTACAAGAGAGTTCTTTTCTCCATACAAAGGAAAAATAGCATCGATCGGGCGTTGTGCAGTACCGACCAGTCCCGAGGAATATATTCCCCGCATAATGTGTTTAAAATCATCGCCTTCTCTTTCTTCCTTTTCTTCTTTCCCAGTTAATGCATCTTTCATTGCAATAGAGAGGAAGGCTAGGGCTAACATAGAAGTCATTGTAGTAATAGCCTGCACTCTTGCAGCAGGCATAGATTCTTTACCACCCAAGTCCTTAAAGATCTGAGGTAGTATAGTAGCAGTTACCGTAGAAGTGTAACCTTGAAACATAGTAAACATTCTAAACCTAGGGTCACTATAAAAAGCAGGTCTATTGCCTTTTCGAGGCATAGCTATTGCCATGTCTACAAATCTAATTGCTCCTACCTTAAGTTGTTCTTCATACGCCTCTACTTCTGCTTTACTGTCACCTTGACCGCTAGGATCTCCCCTAACGTCATTTATATATGCTTGAGTAATAAACTTATCTGCATCCAAACCTAGTCTAGATAACTGATCTCTTGCTTCCTGGTAAAACTTATTAGGTTTCTGACCCGCTTCAGGCATATGTAGTGCGCCTTGGGCTTCCCAGTGCTGGATTGCGTCTCTTGCTATAGATAACCTAACACTCCTTTGTAAGTTTGTCAAAGAGTTAAGCCCTGTCCAACGAAAAAAGTTATTAACCAGTATAGCTTGTGCAGGAGAATATTCTGCTCCCACTCTTGCAGCAGGAGATTGTTGGTCTGCTAAATAACCTGCGGCCCTAAGTTCTTTCCTGTGCTCGTATTCTCTCATTGGAACTCTGCCACCTGAAAGAGAGTTAAGGGACTCGTTTACAAGAGCAGTCATTTCTTTGGCTGCTGTTTTGGCTAGCGTATACACTGCCTTCATTTTGTTAGGATTACCGTTGAATATAACTGTACCAATCTCTGGTATAGAGGAGATAACAGCCTTACCTAAATACGTTAGTGCAGTAGTAGTGGTCACGATATTCATTGTACGGTTATATGCTTTACTACGTATAACGTTGTCAGTGCCTGACTTTTGTGCGTGGTACTTCTGTATACCTCTAGCCAGTTGTATTCTCTCGTTATAGGTAATTTCACCATTACTGTAGGCTTTGTTAAGGTCACTGGCGGCAAAGGCCCCGTTAGCACCTATAAACTGACTGTTTATTACTTTAGCTGCAGCTTTGTTACTGTTGTTAGCAATGGCAACAAAAGGATCTGGTTCTAAAAACCTAGAAAAAGCAGGGTTTTGTGTTACATCACCTAACGCTTTCACATCTATAGCGTTACTATCTAAGTTCAGCATGTCGTCACCGATATCTTTAGGTGTAGTATATTCTTCTGTACTACTAAATATCTGTGACATCCTTTCAGCATCTTGTCTAGGTATTTTGTATTCACTAACCAGTAAGTTTTCAAATTCAGTCTGATTACTGTATACTCTACTGCCACTAAATCCTCGGGATAAAATGTTTACTTCCGTTCCAGAGTCTATGCTGGCCTGTCTGTTAGAGTCGAGTACTGCTTGTAGGAAATTTACTTCCCAAGTATCTAACTCAATTCCAGCTTTATTCTTAATGTCTGCCACAGTTAATTTTCGGGTTTTAGCACCCATCTTAAGGATCTTTCCATACTTGGCTTGATTCTCTGGGCTATACACATGCTCTGCAAACTGTTTTTTGTTTCTGAAAGGAGATTCACTAATCATTATTCTTTCATCAAATTGTTGCTTACCAGAATAATTGGCTGTAATCATCTGCTGTCTTTCTTCCAGGTTACCTCCTGCCCTACCGCTAACTGCTCCATAAATAGAGGCAAGTCTATTCATAATAGGACCATTGTTTTTGACTCGTGAAAAGATGTTACTAACTTGTCCTTGCAGGGCCTTTAATCCTAGCCTAGCTCCTCTGTCAATTACACCTGCCGGGTCATTTGCGTCCGGCTCTAGGTCTGCTAAGGTAGCAAGACTAGCGGTACTATTATCGTCTTTTACTGGACCGAAACCAACGTTGGTGTTAGCCTGTCTTGCGCCAAGGACATCTAGTTCTTTACCTTTATCAAAGGCAACAGCTTGATCTTTCTCTAGAACTCGGTTGCTATCAGAAACTCCTACCCTCTCGTTGTATTGTTTGCCAGCGGACATAGCTTCACCTGCCGCACCAAAACCTCCACCAAGAAAGAAACCAGCCGAGAAAGAATTCAACAATCTATTGTGTAGATTCTCAGGAGGCTCTGTACTGTTCTCTGCAAATACAGAAAGTATTTCCTGGGTAGCCTCAGTAAAACCTTCTATAGAAGCACTTGCGCCAACGTTAATACCTGTTGCCGATAATCTCGCAGACTTCTTTTTAATTCCCCGTTTCATCTGATCTGCAGTTATCTCAACTCCTCTCTCCGCCTGCTTACGCATAGTTTGAGCTAAGAGCTTTTCCGCAGCCTCATTACTTGTACCATACTTTTTTGCTACTTCCTTAACAACTTCTTTTCGTGCCGCAGAGTTAGTAAAGAAGCTTGATAGCTTGGATACAGGTACATACACAGTCAATAGGTCCAGGGAAGTTTGTAAAACACCATAACCGAAGGCCTTAGCAATATGTTTGTCATCTTTGGCCTGGGAATCATAGTTGAGTCCGGTGTAAATAGAGGCAGGAACAGCAAGAGATGCACCATAAGTAGGGACAGCTAAAACTGCTGCACCCAGGGTTATTCCCATAATAGGTAGGGAAGAGGCAAAGTTAGTACCAATATAGCTAGTAAACTCTGAAATACCATCTAAGGTCCATTCACCTGTATCTGGATCGAAGGCGTTTACATTCTTTAACTGGGGTAAGTCTTCTATTTCTCTTTTTATTCGGTTGGCATTTCCTTGACCCCAGTTATCCATTGAGTCTATATCTAGCATCTCCCCAATTAATCCCATTGAGGTATATATACCTAGCATACCTTGTTTCTTACCTGAGGCAAAGGCATCGTCTAGCTGTATACCTCTGGTTTCGTTCATAAGACTGCGGTTGTCATCTCTAATTGATACACCTGAGTACAAGTCTGGATTACGAGAAAACACTGACTCAGATACAGCCATTGGCTTACCTACAAAGGCGGAACCATAAGTATCTAAGGATTTGTTTATACGATTTTGATTAATCATATTAACCACACGATCGGTGTCGTTTTCGGTTCCCTCGGCTTTACGTACTGCTCGGTCTAAGGCACCCATAGATTGAACAACTACAGCATTGCTGGCAGTACCGTCATAGTTTGATTGAGCACCAAAACGGTCTACTGTTGCCAAGCCAGAAGATAATAGTCGGCTGGATAGGTGTTGACCAGAATCTGTTACCAGATCACCTAGTGGTCTACCATAGAAACCTCTTCTTACCCTTTCCCCAGTAATAAAGTTGGGACCTGGCCTATCTTGAGTTTGGAGAGATTCATTTGTGAACCCCTCCTTCTCAATAATATTGGCAGTAGCATCAGTTACAAGTTGCCCTGATACTTCTCCATCATCGAAGTCAAAGGAGCTAGTATTAAAGTGCTTTACTTCAGGAGCGTCTACGTCTTTGATACGTATATTCTCGCCTTCTCCGACTCTAGCAGTATCGGCGTCCACAAGGGAGACTGCAGTGTCACCTACTTGAGTACCTTCCCTTTTAATCGGAGTGCCTTGGGCATTCCAGAGCCTTTCTAGTTCAGATATAGCCATTCAATTTCTCCTTAATCATGTGATTTATTGTAACCCAGCAAGTTTTTCTCTCAGATAAACATAAAACTTATTTTCCCCTTTACCAGGTTTTAACTTAGATTTCTGATCGGGAGATAGGTTGTTAAATTCATCTACTGCAGACAAGAAAGCACCTTTCATTACTCCAGTGTCGGCACCGGATTTGGAGTACATATCCTCTCTAAGTACTGCTACTTTAGAAGAATCTACCTTGCCAGTACTTCCTATCGCCCAAATAGAATCTATTCCAGACTGTGCGTACTCGTCTAGAGACATATTCTTGATATAAGGGGTAATGTCCTTAACCGTAGTTCCATTCTTTTTAGAGTCAACCATAGCTGCCTGCATAGCAAGGGTAGTAACTCGCTTAATGTGGGAACCAACTGCCTCGTCTCCGATGGGGATACCAGAGCTAACCCAGTAAGTTTCAGCGCTTGTCATCATGTCTGATAGGAAAATTGCGCCTTGTTCTTCTTTGCCTTTAAACGCTTCTTTTACCATACTATCAAAGTTAGCTTTTAAATCTTTGATAAGCAATTGTGAGTTTTCGGCGTTAGTTTTTCCATTGCCCCCTTTTAATTTAAGGAAGCCAGGATTAAACTGACCGGGAACAGTACCAAAAGCAGCCTCAAGCGATTCAGGTGTAAACTTATCTCCTGCCAGTATTTCTGCATACTTGTCACGAAGTTGTTTCTGTGTATAGTCGGGTCCAGGTTTATCTAAAGTTCCAGCAATACCAGTGGCTGACCATGAGGCTACGGACTCAGGGGTATAACCGGAAGCAAGTAAAACTTTAGCAGCTGCGTTAGTCTTTGCTAGTTCAGCCTTAGTCTCCCTATCTGCTACATTTCGAGTTTCAGCCTGCTTAAGAACAGTACCGCCTGCCCAACGCATAGAACCTTCATGTGAAGCTCCTGATATTCTGGACATAAGATAAAAACCAAGAGCACGGGTTATGTCCTGTGTTTCTAAACCAAAGAGTGATTTAAAAATAGGACCTAACTTACCTAAAAGTTCTTTAGTATCACTACCACCAGCCCTTGCTATGTCCTCCACCTCAGCTGGGGTTGGCTCCGTAACAACGTTACCATTAGTATCCTTTACTTCACCGTCTTTTTCTGCGGTAGTAAGACCCGCGCCGTTTGAAATGGGTGGTCCTCCACCCTTTCCGCTATTGTCTACCACAGGAGGTACTTCTGTTTCAACAGTACTAGTGTTAACTGCTGCTCTGACCTCTTTTTCTTTGGCCTGGATCTGCTTTATTGCAACCTTGTCTTTTTCTAGCTGAGTAGTAAGAGTAGTAATTTCATCGTCTATAAAGGAGTTATCTCCAAGAGTGGTTGATATATTTTCTAGCCTTTTTATTTCTTCTTCTGTACTGGTGACAACGTCTGAGGCAGCGTACGTGGCTGCTTCCGCTGCATCCAGTGGAGCAAGTATAGGTGTTTGTAAGTTAATCGGGTCCATAACGAAAGAAGACATAGTATGTTGCTCATTTATTCTTTTGATCTCATTTGATCTTTGTTGTTCTATTGCAGCATCGTCTCCCTTGTCTGCAAGCTGGGCTAGTTCTGATTCACTTAATAAATCATAATTCTTCATATCCAGCGTAGGAACATCACGGCTAGCATCTTGAACTGACGGAGGTACAGCCATATCTACGGCAGTAGCAACGTCATAAGGAGTTCTGGGAGACTCTGTAGGCCTTATAACAGAAGGAACAGCAGTAACCATAGGCCTACTGGGGGCAACGCCGAGTAGTACTTGACGGTGCAGTTGTAAGGCTAGGTTATCTAGAGTAGAGTAGTATTGATCTGGTGTCTGCCCTGTGGATATTGCCATCTGTTGAAAGTTTTCATTTGCAAGCAAGGGATCTGTTGTCCGATTATCCTGTATCGGAATAAACTCTTGAATTACAGGGGGTACCATCTGCAGTTGACTAGGTACTCGAGGGCGAGCGGCATCCAACACGTAGGGAGGGATTACTCCTTCTGTACCGTCAGCAAGGTATTGAGGGTATTTCATTTCTATTTTCTCCTCAATAATAGGTTGTTGTGGTTGTGGTGGAGGTTGAGTAAAGCTTGCAGCGTTATTTTCTGGGACATTACCTGCTGCTGACTCATACTGAGCGGCAGATTCTGCTGCAGCTGCAGGGTCTGCTACTGATATTGGAGGTACAGGTCTCATTTGGGGGCGTAAACTATTAACTACTTGGATGTCTTGAGTACTGCTATTAGGCATGTCACTACCATACATTGCGGTATGATGTGCTTTTGCATCCTCCCATCTTTCTTCTGCCGGAGTTAGAATTTTTCCTTTACCTTTTGTATTATTATGCCCTACTATTTTTTGAAGCCTATTACTAGTTAAAGCGGGGGTATTACGGTTACCTGTAAAATTTTTGTTGTTTAGATAAAGACTAGTAGCCATTAACATTATATTTTTATCAGTATCTAACAAATCAGGATTAGCAACTAAATCAAACCCTAGCTCTTCACCTAGCTTTCTATACTGCTCTTTACCTGTAACCTGGATCAACCCCCGGCCTCTATATTTATGTCCATCTTCGCTAGAAGTATTACCCAATTTATAATCTTTTCCACGATAGGCATCGTTATAGTATATATCAAAAAAGGCTTTTTGACCTGCTTCATTTAATCTATTAATATCAGGTGTACCGTCCTTCTTTTTTGATTGGTAAAGAGGATTATCGTAAACAGCCGTAACAAGGTCTTTTCTTGTAAATTCTTTTCCATCGCTTGAAGTAAAAGTTAAATTGTTGTCAGCAGCCTTAAGCGCGGAATCTCTTGAGTAATTGGCGCTTTCTACTGTGCCTGTTCCTGCCTCTGCTTTTACGGTGGCTACAAAGGCAGCTGCTGTTACGGGATCGCTGTATGTGGCTTTAGCATAATTTCTAACCTCATCGATTATAATATTACCTTCACTATCAAACATTTTGTCTGCCCAGACATCAGAAACAACTGGTTGTACTTGGCTAGCCATTATATCTACTCCTGTGATTGGCGCATAGCTAGATTAGCCTTCATCTTATCTTGCGACATCTTTTGATCGAAAGCCATTTGCTTCCTTTGTTCTTCTGCTTCCCAGGCCTTCTTTTTCAAAGACATTTCTTGCACCAACTTTATTTGTTCTCTTTGGGTTTTACCAGATAAAGGTCCAGCCATCTCAGGCATAGCTTGTTGTGGTGCCTGCATAGGTCCCCCTTGTGCCATCTGGTTAGCTGCTCTACCTTCACTAACCATAGAGTCAATCATAGGTTTATTGACAGGATTCTGAGCTGCTGCGGCAGGGATAATAGCCTCACCGGGGGTCAGCATAGCAGGGACACTATCGGTACCACCAGCATAACCCATGTTAGTTGTAGGTTTAACACCCATAGTACCGTTGTTATATCCCATTCTTTCAAAAGTTCCTTCATCACGAAAAAGATACTCTTCCGAAAGATGATGGTCAGGCGTGGGTTCTCGTCTGTCCATAATATGCTGAAAAGGGTTGTAAGCTCTTATAAATTTAAAAAACGGAGATAGTTGGTCATCTGTTATATAACCTTTATTAGGATTTCGTTCATCCATTTTCTTTTGTGCTTCTCTAAAAAGTTGCTGGTCTGGTGTAAGCTCCTCAACTTGGCGCGAGCGACCCTCATCTACGTTTCTTGAGCCATTGTTATATCCTGGTACTCTCTTTGTACCGTTGTTATAAACTCTGGCAAGAGGGTCTGGACCAAAGTCCTGAGAGGGTACGCTGCTTGTTCCGTTGTTGAGTAAAAAAGGCAAGGCGGCTAGAGCGAAAGGCCCCATAGCTGCCAACATAGGGGCAGCACCTGCACCCAAGGCACCCATTCCTGCAAGGGAACCTACCATGCCTGTGCCTGCAACTGCAGGTATTGCGACTCCAGCAGCGGTGGTGGTAGCTGCAATAGGGGCAGTACCTAGTAGTGCAGTAGAAGCCGCCTGCATTGGCCCCTCCATCATCATGTTAGTTGCCTTGCCTGCTGCTGTAGAAAGTAACTTATTACCTATTCCAGGCTGTGACTGGGCCATAGGGCCACTCTGTATGTAGTTGGGTTGTCTTGATTGTTGTTCTTGTCCCCGCAGTAAAGGATCTTCTGCTAGAAATGACATTTACTTTCCTCCTGAGGTACCGCTAGACTCTTCTCTGTCTGCTCTTTGTTTCGCAGCAGGTGTAGCTGCTTTCTCTGCATAGTTAGTAACACCAATAGCATCACCGATACCTCCGAAAAAGTCACCCACTGCACCAAGTTTACCTACGCCATCTGCACCACCACCTGAGGTAGGGGTGTAGGATGTGTTAGACATTTGGCCAGGAGTGTTACTTGTATATGAAACATCATTAGGATTATTTGAGGTATAACCCGATGATGGTACTGTTGAATTCTGTGCATCCGCCATCATCTCTTCATGGGCAGTATTATTATTATTATTATCGCTTTGTAACACTACTACTGTTCCTTCTGGACTAATAAATCCAGGGCTACCTGTATAGTCTGTACGCCCAGTAGTTACTTCCCCATAAGGGTTACTTGAGTTAGGGTTAAAAGATTGAAATAGTCTTTGATTGGGATCAAGCCCTGGTTGAGGTGCAGTTTGATTGTAACCACTTGGTAAACTTTGAGAAATTCCTCCCATTTACTTGCCTCCAGACTTTTGTTGCTGCTGTGGAACGGGTGCTCCACTGAGTAGACTACCGAGTCTAGATAGACCTTGATACCCTGCATCCAATGTACGTTGTTCTTGTTCTTGTAGGGTACTACCCGCTGTGCCCAGATAATTTGCAGCATCCCCCGCTTGCCCACTTAGTTGTTGTGAGGAGCCAAGTAAGCTTTGTGCACCCTGTGCCCTGGAAGCACGATCTGCTGCCTGAGCATCGTAGTCAATTCCAGCAAGGGTTCCTGCCAGGTTAGCATCTCTTTCCTGTCCTAACAGGGCGGCGCGAGCACCCCCTACTTGTCCGGAAGCAGCGAGTTGTGCTCCTGTACCCGCGAAGGCACCCTGAGCATCCCTGATTGCTTTGGACCTGAGAGCTTCTGTACTCTGAGGGCTGAAAGCTCCCGTGCCTGCTGCTTGATCTGCAAATACATTTTGGCCTTGCACACCAGTGCCATACTGATTTGCTGCCAAATTACCTGCTTGCTTTAGTGCATCAATTCCTGCATCCTGGGTACTATTCATTCCTGCAACTTTACTTAAGTCTCCTGCGCTATAGGCACCGGAGGCTTGTCCTGCTGCCTGTTGAATGAATGGTTTATACCAATCTGGGATAGACTCTACGGTCTCCCCACCACCACCGCCTTTAAATGTCATAAGGCCAGAAGATCTTGGGTGTATGTGACGTATGGGTGAGAAAGGGTTATATAAACTGTTACTCATTTTTTAACTCCATTGAGTGTACCACGTACACCTCTTTATATTTTTCGTTTTTGGATCCTGTTAATTTACCCAGAACCCTAGACCAGCCTTTTCTACCATACATTTCGATGCGTCTACATCCTCTGCCTCTAGCATAATCTTCTATAGTGTGATGAGCTTCTTTATAGGAGTCCCACCTTCCTCCGTTAATTCCTGTTGTAGTTACTAAATGAAGAGACTTGTGAGTGGCGTAAGTATTAATTTTAGTTATACTCACATTCACAATAATCTCTTCATCCTGAACTACCCAACACTGATAGTGGTTTGGGTCTTGTAACCATGTGAGGTAATCGTAAGTAGTAGATTCACCAACACTACTTTCAAGTGCGCTGGCTATGGCGGGTTCTATTGTACGCCAGTGTTCTACGACTTGTTTAGGTGTTAATAAAATTACTTGCATTATTAAAATATTCCTTCCGGTCTTACTGGTTTCACTCCTGTGCTAGGATAGTCTAACTACTCTTGTCTGCCAACTCAGGGCCACTTAATAATCTTATCATTGTTAACCTTTCACTTAGAGTTATGGGTTGTTTTCTAGAACTTCAACCCTATTGATTAAGTCTTGTACTGTAGTGTTTAGAGATTGAATCTCTGTGTCCTGTACTTTTAAAGCCTCTATAAGTAGAGCAACTAGGGGGCCATACCTTACTCTTTTACTGATTTGGGTAGAGCTAATAAGTTCTGGGAATATTAGTTCCAAGTCTTCAACAAGTAAACCTATATCTTTTTTCTTATCACCTGTCCGGTAGTTGTAAGTATACCCAGTTAAAGCTTTAACCTTATCTATAGGATCGGTGATCTTTTGCAGATTCTCTTTCTTATTACGTTCTGATGTAACGGTGTCAATAATATCACGTACATCATGCCCTTCATACAGGTTAAAGAATTTAGCCGTACAGACAGCACCCTGACCACCTGAAACACCATTGATCTGTGGTACACCTGATACAGAAATAGTACCCCCTGCACCCGAAGCACCAACAGATGTGGCTGTTAAAACACCATCTGTAGTTGCATCCCTCAGGTCAAGTATGACTGTTATGGATTGTCCTGCAAGACCACCTGGTGTATATAATGTTGGACCATATTGAACTGAAGTTTTATTACCGGTCTGGGAACCACCACCACCACCAGAGCCGTAGCTTGGCGGAACTGTAGGTGAAGTTGGGGCGGTCATTGAAGAGAGGAGTGGTGAGTTGTCATCTCCAGTGCGAGTTAACGCACCTATGCCACCGTTTCCACCAGCACCAAAAGGACCCGATCCTCCTGGAATACCCCCAAGAAGTCTGGCCCCATTCCCAGAAACAACACCCCCTCCAGAAATCTGAGCTGGAGCTGCACCACCAGTAGCGGTCCAAGTTCTTGTACCAGAGTATCCCGAAGCATTTGTTAGAGTAGCGGTGGTAGAACCCCCCGCACTCCCTGCAGTCCCATAAGTAAAACCTCCGTAATAGTGACCACCAGCAGACCCACCACTTCCTGCTCCAACAACTTCAACTTCCCAAATAAAACCCTTTGTTAAGGTGACTGTCTCATTAGCAGCATCCAGTGTTGTGACAATATTTGTATCAGTTGGATCCATAGCTACACGATTATACGTAATAGGTTCAAATATTTTCAAACCTTCTAAATTACTATGGATTATTGCCTGCAGTGTTGAATCTTGCAGGGCACCAGAAGTCCCTGTTGTAGAACTATCTACAAGAGATGTCATTGAAAGTTGAAAACCATCTGCGGATGTACCATTAGTAGATGTACGTCCAATAAAAAAACCATTGTCAGTAAAATCACTATCGCCTGTTCGACCAGCAAGGAACGCACTTTCAGCCCCACTTAAAGACAAATACTCATCGATGTTTAGCTTATTGGTTGTGATAGTTCCTGTAGCAATATTACCACCATCTATTGATGTGAGGGTAGCGCCATCTACTGCAAAATCTCCTCCACTGAAAGTAACTAGTCCTGAAAAAGAGATACCTTGTGTGGGGGTAGAGCCTGTAGCAGTAGTAGTAACGAAGGGAGAGGTTACGTCTATGAATACTAACGTTGATTCGTATAATACATTACCGCTTGTTGCCACCTGAGTTGGTGGGGTCCTACTCCAACCAGAAGTTATACTGCTGAGTGCACCAGTAGACCAAGTTATGGTTGCAGAAGGTGCGCCAGGAACAGAAGCAGTACTAGCTATCGCCGGGCTTGTATAAAGCTTTAACTCCGCAAAGTGAGGAGCATCCACCCCAGTTGCACCATTGCTGCCTGAGGATGAAGCGGGGTTTGAAACCCAAACTCCACTATTGGCCCAACTCCCTGTACCTTCTATTTGAACCATTAGAGCAGAGGCTACATAAATTGATTGACCTGCGGGAGGGACAGTAGCGCTGCCTGCCCAGGAACCTGTAGTTACAGCGCTACCTGTTGTGGTACTAAAACCTGCAGTGGAAGCAGGAACAGTTGGAGAAGAAGTTCCGTTCTGGAATAAATATATGGTTTTATAAATATCAGCGTTAGCGCCAGCATCGCCATCTACTCCGTCAGTACCATCTACTCCGTCAGTACCATCTACTCCGTCAGTACCATCTACTCCGTCAGTACCATCTACTCCGTTGGTAGCAATTAGTAAGGAAAATACAGTACCGGAAGTAGGGAGTGTGGGGTTTAAGTCTGCTCTGTGCAAGACATCGTAGAAGTAGGTTCTACTACCTTGGACAGTACTAATACTTCCGCCAACACTTAAAGTAGAATAATAGCGGGTGAAGGTTTGACCATCAGCTACGTCAGCTACTGCAATATAACCAGTAATTGTTGGCATAATTTATCTCCTTAAAATGAAATCGAGCAGGTAACTTGGCGGGACGAGGCATCAGGTATATCTCCTGCGGACAGTCTAAGGCTTGCAGAAGTAGTACCAAAGCCAGTAGGTTGAGAAGAGGAAGGAGTAAATACTGCCCCGTTAAGTTTCCAAGCGTAAGTAATACCTGAAGTTATTTCGGTTCCACCTCTGTATAGCTTGGCGGTGAGATCCGCAGTTCCTACGTTGTTTTTAAAGACAGTAGCATCACTGGTCTCAATTACCACTTGATAACCACCTTCAGCATCCCGCAACTTAACAATGGACACTTGATCTATTCTTGTTGCACGGGTAATGCGGTAAGTTACAACATTGCTAGTACCTGCCACCGACTGGTATTGGTCTTTAGTTATAGTTAAGTCTGCGTTGTTAGTGCCGCTAACTGTACCTTGCCCTGAACCAACGCTCGTAAAGGTACCCGCTCCACCTACCTGGTAGGACCACACTCCTGCTGCATCTCCGCTTTCAAAGTTTTGATAGTCAGCGTTGAGTACTACGCTGGTCTCCCCTGTTTTAGGGTTAGTAGAGCCAAAGTCATACAAGATAGTTTGTCTGCTTGCCGTAACACGTACAACCTTAGCAGAGCCACCCCGAGCCTTGGCCAGACTAATAATTCTGTTATAGGTAACAAGAGTTCCCGATATATTTACAATGATAGGGATAACAATACTAGTTGAGTCAGGGTTGGAAGCCCCCGCATCGGCAAAACCCGTGGTGTTCCCTGCAATGTCTGCTACAGCAAGTCTACCTTGACTGCTAACACTTGATACTGTAGTAGATAGTCCTGCGGTGTCTGCAATAGAGTTAACAGCATACTGGTTAGCGCCAGGGGAGGTGCCTGTAACATAAGTGTACTGTGTAGTGCCTGCATAGACTGAAATGTCTGAGGAAAAAGTAGAAAGATCTGCAATAGCACCATCGGTGCCTGCTGAGAAAGTGTGAGATTCGTTAGTGAAGACGATAGTTGCGCCTGTAACACCATCAACGAGATCCGCAATGGTAATATTACCTGTAATTGTAGGCATTATGTTCTCCTATGTGTATGTTAATTCGCAAGTAAAGGCATCTTCACCTTGGTCTGCAATATCTGTTGCGTCAATAAGTAGAGCACGAGAAGTCTGACTTGTGTCAGTTCTTTGTGTTGTACTTGAGGTAAAGGTAGCAGTACCGTTTTTACGCCATAAGTAAGTGTACCCTACGTGGGCGGCGGTGGTTCTTGCTAGGTTGTCAATATATAAAGTAGCAACCAAAGCTTTTGCACTGCCTGCATTATTCCTAAAGTTAGTTGCAGTAATAGGCCAACCAGAGGGATCTGTTCCTACTGCCCCTGGGGTAACAGAGTTTATTCCAATTGTGTGAGTCTCACTTACTTTAGACTTTTCCCACAGTGTACCTGTGAATATCCAAATGCTATCGGTATCACTGGAATAAATAATGTCTCCTAGAAAGCCTGTCTCTTCTGGTGAGGGGTCTACGTCCCTTACGTAAAGAGATGTGTTTCCCCCTAGCTGAGATATAATACTATTAAGGGCATCTCGAGTAGCTTTGTCTCTAATGCTGCTGGGAATAAAAATAGTAGACATTAACGTTTACCTCCAGGAGAAACTTCCACATCAAACCCAGTTATCTTAGGGTTAGTCGTGCCACTCATTGACAGTTCAATGTCATAGTATCTACCGTTCAGACGGTAGTCCTCTTTGTGTTTAGTGGTGGGATTAAATGTTCTGGAAGAACTATCTGAGCTAGGAACAGACAGTTGATCACTATCTTTTACTATTGATGTTGCCATAACAGAGTTTTTAGCTACTACTGCACACTTAAACTCCCCTTCACCTTTAGGGTAAACAGAGGATATATTTTTAGTTACTGTCTCATCACCTAAGTTATTATCCAGAAATTGTACCCAACCTGAACTAGAGTAGGTGCCACTTGCACGTTCATTTCCTAGTTGGAATACCCCTGCCTTTCCCCAGGCAAAGATAAGAACCTTACCATTAAGTTCACTCTCAGTCATATTTCTAATCCCATCAGTGCTTACTGTAGGTAAGTCTCTTCTGTACCAAGTATTGTTTTTATAGTTGTAACAGAAGGCCTTATCGCAGCCAGTAGTAGTCCCAGTGCGGCCAACTGAACTGTAACAAACCCATACTTCTTTGTCTGACGTGTGATGAAAAACAAAGGCTCTGTCCCGTGCAGCAGGATCTACATCTGTGTACAAAGAGCTTTCAATACGGCCTCTAGAAATATTTTCTTTGTTAGGTCCACCATCGTGTAAGTAAATTCCGTAGTTGCCTACTACGAAGTGTCTACCATTACCAATGTCTGCAAAGCAACCAGGGCTATACAGCCCATCATCGTCAAAGAGTAGTCTACTAACCAAGTAGAGGGGGTTTCCCGAGTCTTGATACTGCAAAACGGCGTCTTCTTTATATACAATTAGGTATTCGCCTAGTTCAGCTGCATCAAGTATTTCTCCAACTGATTCGGTGAGTATATCATCTCCTGCAGAGTTTGTTGATCTTGCTACAAAATCAATTCCACTTAAGGTACCTAATGCGGTAATTGGTGTTGACCAGATTAAAGAGACGTTACCTAAATTTTCCGAACCAGTATAAGATCCATCCCCATTTAGTGCAATAATACGATTGTTATAAGTTAACAGCCTTTGCGCAGTAGTGTTTGCAATCCAACCGGTGAGGGGAAACGCTGCATAGTTATTTAACTGTCCAGTAAGTGATGAGTCATTGTCAATATCTATTTGATTTACCCGACGTAACTCTCGTGGAGTAGAGGCTCCGTCATTTGCTATAATAATATCGTTGAAAGGAAACAGGTCGATGTTGAACCTAGCATTATCATCTAGAGGGGTAACTGTGGTAGAACCTGTTATGGCTGTAGAGCCTGAGTCGGTTAGATCTTCTACTATTTGAAAGGTTAAGTTTAACCCATCAGAGTCTGTTTCATAAAGATAAACAAAGTTAAGAGTATCCTCTCCTGTAGGAGTCCATTGAGACATGGCGTACAGGTTTCTTGGGGTGGAACCAGTGTTAACTGCCTGTCCACCTCCTATATTGTTGGCGTTGTCTGTTCTAGTCATATCAAAGACACCTTGCAAGGAGCCATCGAAAGGCCGCATATTAAGCCCCCTAGAGAAGGTAGTAAGGTCTTGCTTCTGAGCAGGAGTATCAGAGTTTAATCCTCCGATACCTACCTCCCCTAATTGTATTCTGGGCATGTTATTCCTCCAGGTTAATTCCTATCTGTTTGAACTTCCTACGGGCACAACGTAGTCTGAAGTTCCGTAGTCTAGCATTTACTCTTCTTTTTCTTTTCCAGGGTCTAGGTATGATAGTTTCATTACTCTCGTAATTAAGTAATTTTTTATCAAATCTCACATCCACCTGCCGTGCAGGCAAGGGTCTGTGCTCCCTCAGTATTGTCTTCCTGCTCATAAAGCGAGAGTTCATTCCAGTTGATTGGTGATGGAAATTCTGAGAGTGCTGCATTATATTCTGTCTCTGAAACAGGCTGATACGGTGCTTGCTCATATGAGTGCTCTGAGTAGGGCAAGAACGATACTCCTGTGAGATGATCAAAGTTCTCATAAACCCAGGCACCAACTTCCAACCACTCATCTTCTTTTACATACACAGTAATGGAGACGGAATGTTCTGCCCAGTTCTGTTTCAACTTTAACCATAGTTGCAATTGTTCAATAGCACCAAGATCATCCGCCATAATAGAGCCGGGAGGACTTTCAATAGGAAAAGAGAAGATAGTAGTGCTATCAGGTTTCATAAAGCAGGGTTCGCTGGGAACACCTGAGTTTTTCATAAAGTCAGTGAGGGGATCTTTGTTATCACCCCGTACTGTTCGTATGTAGTGTTTGGCAAACCTACCGTGGATACCAGAAGCACTGTTAACTAGTTGGCTAACGGTACCAGAAGGTTTAATTGTGGTAATGGCAGTTGAGGCGGGTATATTTAACTTTTGTGCCCACTCTACATTAATGTCTACAGCATAGTCACGTAGATCTTTGATCTCTTCCTCTGTGGCAGAGATAATAACAGGACAATCGCAAATCCCTGTTAGGGAAACACCCAGTAACCTTTCTTCCTCTGTATTTGTTTTCCAAATATTACGGAGGTAAGGAAAGTTAGTTAGGGTAGATTGTAAGGTACCCAAGATAGTAGCTACCTTTATCTTTTCTTTAATAGTATGTAGTGTATCTTCTGAACGAAGAACTACTTCTGTTAGGTTACAGAACTGATTTGATCGTAATGCTATTTCTGCGCACGGGTTGGTGCCATGAATTAGATCCGAGTTACGACGAGCAGGAGCACTCTTTTGTGCACCGTACCTGCTGTAAATACCCCTCTCGCCTGACTTAGACTCAATCAGGGCTGTCCACTCTTTAATAAAGGTAAGAGAGTCAGGTTTCTGTAAATACACTGCTGAGTTATTAGCAAGGGCGCGATGGGCACTTCCTTCCCACCACTGACCAGACTTTGCATTCTGCATAGAATAGTCACCAAGATCACTTAAAGATATCATAGCAGATCTGCGTACACCACCAACTACCACTACCTCCCCAATCTTACACATAAGATCGTGACACTCTAATGGCGATAGTTTACGTCCCGCTGCTTTCTTGAATGAATTCGTAGTAAATTCAAGTAGTTCTTTAAGTGGCTCAGGCCCACTTGCACGGCCTCCCATTGTCCTTAACTTGGCACCTGCTGGTCTGATACGCGAGTAATCAAAAAAGTGTACTCGACCTAAGTAAAGATCAGCAATATGTTTACGTAGTGCTTTGGCCCAACCTTCTTTAGAGTCTTCTACAAAGATGACTCTGTTGGAGGTTTCGAAGTAATCATTAACAATGGGTAACTTATTAACATCAAGTGCTTCCACAGAAAAACCTACACCTGTACCACACATAAGAATGTACATGGCCTCATCAAAAGCCCGGGAAGTATCTACTTTAAGATAGGAACAGTTATAGCCTGTGATGTTATTGCGCTCTAACGCGGCACCACTGGCCCACATAGCCCTCATGGAGGGCATGGTCTTCATAGATAAGATGTAAGAAGTTATTTCTTTAGAAACCTTATCACTGATCATACCCTTCCAGGTAGACATATAACGAGTAACTGTTTCTTCCCAGGTTTCTCTACGTTGTTCTTCTTCTAACCAACGAGAGTAACGAGAAAGGTGAATAAATGTTTGGTAGTCTGTGGTCATCTGTGTTTCTCCTTAGATAACTAAGTTATACCTGTGTTTCCTTAAGTATAACCTATATAGTATATATAATAGTAGGGAGGAGGGTTCCTCCTTTTAATAGGGGACTATAAATTTAAGTAGGCTCTTGAGGCCAAGTGATTGTGCTTGGGAAACCTGATTGGTCTGGAATGTCACGCAGAGCGGAGCGATAAGTAGCCCAAGTTGCTTGATCTACTGGTGCGTCAGATAGCTGTGTCCAATCAGAACCTGTAAGAATCTCATTTCTAATAACCCTAACTTCAACTGCTTTTATCTCTGTGAGGTTAGGTTGTTCTTCTGTTGCACCGGGCCAGTTTGAAATATCGGCGTCATCTTCTACCAATATTCTGTTATCATCTTCTAATATAAATACTTTGCTCATGTTATACTCCTCAACCTGTTACCCAAACTTCTAGACCACCACTGCCGCCAGCAGAAACGGTGTTGCCATTCAACACGCCTGCAGATGCCCCGCCAAAGGCTGCTAAACTTGCGGTGTAACCCGAGGTGACAGAACCTCCGGCGGAAGCTGGAGCTATCAATTCACCTGTGAAGCCTGCACCGATATCTGCTAACCCATAAGCCGCAGTTTGCAGTGTTGCGGAGCCTGAAGTAACGCTGGCAGTTCCGTCTGCCCTGTTATTAAGTTGGTCATTGTAACCGGGAATCCAACCGGATGCGCCTGATTGACCGCCAGTTACAGTGACCACATTCCCATCCCATCGTAATACGGATGAACCGCCAGCGTTGCCGTAGCGGTTACTCGTAGTATAGTACCCGGCGCCCCCAGCGGCAGCAGTAAATGACTCTCCGTTCAAGACTGAGAGGTCAGAAAAGTAGACAGATGTCTTACCGCCATCCCCGCCACTGGTAGCCCGAACGCTAGCATTAGATGAATACTGTCTACCGCCAGACCCTCCGCCGCCAGTCACCACAGCCCAACCAGCTGACGCAGGAAAACCAGATAATGTCACAGATGTTGTCACTGTAACTTTTGTTGGGAATTCTATTAAGTCCACACCCCCAACACCCGCAGCCTGAATAGACGCCGCTGTAGTCGCGTCAACAGACGCAATGTTGTTTAACGCACGAGAGTTACTGATAACCTCTGTGCCGCTTACCTGTATAGCCATCTTCGTTCTCCTTTCAAACTATTAGCCGTTAAGTCTCTGTTTAAGCTCATCAATCTGAACTTGTTGTTCTTTGATTGCCTCTACTAAGTGGCCAATCATACCCACGTAGTTGACAGATTTAATGCCGTCATCTTCGCTTGTAGTCACAACGTCTGGCAGAATAGGTTCAACCTGCTGTGCAATGAAGCCCGTAGATTTCTTACCACCGTCGATCCAGTTAAAGGATACACCTTCTAGTTTGCACACGTCAGACAAGGCGTTAGTCAGAGGCTCTACGTTTTCCTTTAGTCGTGCATCGGAGGTGTTATTAAAGGTTCCAGCTACAGTTGTCGCCGAGTTATTCACCTCAAGACGTTCTGAACCGCCTGTAACAACACGCCACTGGTCTGCTGCGTGGAACTGCATGTATGTGTTAGTGTCACCCGTGTGGAATATCTGGTCCGCTACATAGACGTCTGTAAACGATGGACTTGCAGTCACGTTAAGAGTAACCGTGCCGCTCGTGCCGCCGCCAGTCAAGTTTGTTCCAGCCGTGACGCCTGTGATGTCGCCCACGTTTGTGGTGAAGCCTGCATCGTTATTGAAGCCAGAGTTGTTGATACTACCCTTAGTCAGTTTGCGTTGGGCGTTGGACGTATCGGTGACAATAAAGTAGTCACCGTCACCGTTGGTAGTTGAAGTGGAAAGCTCAGACAAATCCACGTTGAATGTGGTTCCCGATAGATCAAGTGCGGTGCCAGCGGAATAGGTAGTGTTAGGTGGTGTAACCCAACTAAACGTACCATCGCCATCTGATCGTAAATACTGAGAAGTTGTGCCGTTGCCAGATACGTTCAAGTGCAATGCGTCAATACTGTTATCTGCGTAGTGCTCGCTGTTTATAGCATTATCTGCGATGTGTTCATTATCGATAGAACCAGCAGCGTAATGCTGACTGTTAACACCATCAGTGGCGATTGAGAACGTAGTCCCGCTTAAGGCCAATCCCGTTCCTGCCGAGTAAGTCGTATTCGTATCTGCTTGCCAAGTAGCTGTACCAGAAGCAGTGTTCTTCAGCACTTGACCTACGCTACCCCCAGTAGGTATATGCTTGTTACCTGCCGTTGTAGGGTGGGTGTAAACTGTGTTGGTATCTGTAAATAAAGCACCAGCAGGCACTGCTGTAAGTAGGTTGCCTGCAAGGTTTGCATTTGCCGTCACCGTAATAGCAGCACTACCATTGAAGTTAACCCCATTGATGGCCCTAGTTGTTTGTAGTGTAGTTGCTGTGCCTGCGTTACCAGACACTGTTGTCTGTACAATGTTAGGTGCAGAGTTAGTTAGAGTTACAGTACCTGAAGTACCACCACCAGACATTCCAGATCCTGCTGTAACACCAGTGATGTCACCTACATTAGCGGTAGCGCCTGCTGCAATTCCATCCAACTTAGTGTTGTCAGCGGAGGTAAAGTTTATCTGAGACAAACCGCCATCACCAACAGAGTATGTTGTATTCGTATCAGTAGGGGTAGCCCAAGTGAAAGTTCCATCTCCGTCTGATCTTAAAAACTGAGAGGTAGTACCATTCCCGGTTACCTTTAGATTTCCTGCGTCTACAACGTTATTAGCTATAGTCAGTGCGCCTGATCCAGTTACTTCACCTGTGTGGGTAGCGTTTGTGACTTTAGCTGTATTTGTAGCAACAGCAGTTGCTGTTCCGAAGTAGGCGCTTGATTGGCCATCCAACAAATCAGCATCTAGACCGGAGCCTGCACCATCAACAGTCTTAATAGCTGTTAGTATCTGCGCGGCGGTTTGATCCGTTGTGGCACCTGTTTCAATACCATTAAGTTTAGTGTGGTCAGCAGAAGTAAAGTTGATCTGGCTTAAACCACCATCGCCCACACTGTAGGTTGTATTAACCCAAGGAACATTAACCATAGCCTGATTGGCTGCGTTTAGTTGAAGCCCATAAGTTCTACTTGCCGTTGCCGTTACAGCATTTGGGGCAACTGTTTGATCTGTATTACTGAATAACTCAATACCGCCACGTGCAGTATCGGTTGCTAACGGTAATGAGTAATTGTTTGCTGAAGCAGCAATACCATCCAGCTTTGTATTATCAGCAGAAGTAAAGTTTATTTGGGTTAACCCGCCATCTCCGACACTGTAGGTTGTGTTGGGTGGCGTAGCCCAAGTAAACGTACCGTCACCATCTGATCTTAGATATTGTGACGTAGTGCCGTTGCCTGTGACTTTGAGATTGTCAGCGTCAACTACATTGGATGCTATGGTCAAAGCACCGGAGCCAGTTACTTCACCTGTGTGGGTGGCGTTACCCACTGTATTTGTAGCGCCTGCTGCAATTCCATCTAGCTTGGCTCCATCTACGGACACGTCACGCCCATCAAAGGTTGAGCTAGTTGTAACCGCGCCAGTTAACGCGCCGCCAACTTTAGGTAAAGCATTGGTAGCCAAAGTGCCTTGGGCTGACGTTGCAAACGATGCACTACTTAACCCATCTAGCAAATCAGCATCTAGGCCAGAGCCTGCGCCATCAACAGTCTTAATAGCTGTCAGTATCTGGGCAGCGGTCTGATCTGTTGTAGCCCCTGCTTCAATGCCATCTAGCTTGGCGCCATCTACTGATAGGTCTCTACCATCTACAGTGCCCAATGCTGGCATTACTATATTGCCAGTCATTGTTCCGCCAGCTTTAGGTAACTTTTCACCCAACGCTGTAGCCGTAGTAGTAGCAAAGTTAGCGTCATCGCCTAAAGCTGCTGCTAGCTCGTTTAGCGTGTTAAGAGCAGCTGGTGAAGAGTCAACTAAGTTGGCTACTGCTGTATCTGTGTAACCTGTGTAGTAACTGCCCTCTTGACCATCTAGTAAATCAGCATCTAGGCCGGAGGTTGTGCCGTCTACTGTTTTGACTGCAGTGAGTAGTTGTGCCGCTGTTTGATCTGCTGTGGCACCAGTTTCAATGCCGTCCAGCTTTGTACCATCTACTGATACATCACGTCCATCAAAGGTGCTGTTAGTTGTAATGGCACCCGTCATAGCTCCGCCAGCTTTAGGTAAAGCGTTTGTTGCAAGTGTTCCTTGAGCAGCCGTGGCGTAGTCAGCGGAGCTAAACGCCTTAACTTGTGCAAGGTTAGTGACCTCGCTATCCATTAAGGCGCCAGCCGCAGTTACGTTGGTTGCGTCTGTAACGTCTGCCGAAGCCTCAATGGCATTCAGCTTTGTATGGTCTGCATCTGTGAATACGTTACTATTTATAGCAGCTTCAACTGCTGCTCTAATCTCTGCAGCTGTCTGGTCAGCGGTAGCACCTGTCTCAATACCACCTAGCTTGGTAAACTGAGCATTAGTGAAGGCGTTGGCTTCTGCCTCATAAGCAGTTTTAATCTGTGCGCCTGTCTGGTCAGCAGTAGCTCCAGCTTCAATAAGATCTAACTTGGCTCCATCTACTGATAGGTCTCTGCCATCTACAGTACCTAAAGCTGGCATTACTATATTGCCAGTCATTGTTCCACCAGCTTTTGGCAAGGCAGCATTAGCTGTAGTTGTAGTGGTGGTTAAAATACCATCTCTAACAGCTATATCTACACCATCAAATGTGGAGTTAGTTGTGACAGCACCCGTTAACACACCACCAGCTTTAGGTAATGCATTTGTTGCAAGTGTACCCTGTGCTGCTGTGGCGTAGTCGGCTGCGCTGAATGATTTGACCTGTGCAAGGTTAGTAACCTCACTGTCCATCAATGCGCCAGATGCGGTGACATTAGTTGCATCGGTCACATCAGCAAGTGCCTCTATAGCGTTTAGCTTAGTGTGATCAGCATCTGTGAAAACATTACTATCTGTAGCTGCCTCCACTGCCGCTCTGATTTCAGCGTTTGTTTGATCAGCAGTAGCACCAGTTTCGATACCATCTAGTTTAGTGTTATCAGAAGATGTGAAGTTAATTTGGGTAAGACCCCCATCCCCAACCGAGTATGTGGTATTAGCAGAAGATAGAACACCTGTCCCGCTTATAGATAAGTTAGTCCCAACTTTAACACCACCAAGTGTGGTAGTAGAGGCTGTGGGCAAACTGAAGCTGTCGGAACCAGTGATTGTACCATCGGCTGCAATGGTTATGTTAGCTCCTGCGGTTAAAGAAGCCACCACATTAGCGGTATCTGTAACATTAGCGCCAGTCTCTATACCAGATAGTTTAGTAAACTGGGTATCAGTAAAGGCGTTCGCTTGTGCTTCATAGGCAGTCTTAATTTGAGCGCCTGTTTGGTCCGCAGTCGCACCAGCCTCGATACCATCTAGCTTGCTACCATCTACAGATACATTACGACCGTCAAATGTAGAGCTAGTCGTTACGGCACCTGTTAAAGCTCCTCCAATTTTTGGTAAGGCCGCATCAGCAGTGGTGCCTTGAGCGGCTGTAGCATAGGCTGTTGCCGCTGTGGTGGCTGCTGTCCCAAGACCTAGAGTTGTCCGCGCAGCCGCAGATGTTAAGTCATCCACAAGACTAGCACCAAAAGTGGATATGGTTGTGTTAGCGGGTAATGCTAATGTCTTAATGTCTGCGTCTACTTCAGAGTCCATTAAGGCCCCTGCCGCTGTCACATTGGCTGTATCTGTAACATCTGCTAGTGCCTCAATGCCACCTAGCTTAGTAAATTGAGCATCAGTAAAGGCATTTGCTTGTGCTTCATAGGCAGTCTTAATTTGAGCGCCTGTTTGGTCAGCAGTAGCAGATGCTTCAATACCGGAGAGCTTAGTCTGTTCAGCATCACTGAATTCGTTTGTATTAGCATTGCCTTCATAAGCAGTCTTGATTTGAGCAGCAGTCTGATCAGCAGTAGCACCAGTTTCAATTCCAGATAGCTTAGTATTCAATGCTGTTGTGTAGGATGCGGTAGTGGCTGCAAGAATAGAGGAGAAAGCCTGTACGTTAGTGCCAATTACTAGGCCAAGATTTAAACGAGAGGACACCGCATTGTCAATATCGCTTAAGTTATTAGTTGCAAGAAGAGCCCCAGAAAGTGATGCGTAGGCTGCAACCCATGCAGATCCTGTGTAAACTCTCATAACATCGTCAGTTGTATTGAAGTACAAAGCACCCGAAACTAAAGCATTTCCATCATTGTCTACTGTCGGATCAGAAGCTTTAGCCCCTAAATACCTATCATCAAATGAATCTAATGCAGCAAGAGCAGCATCTTTGGCTGCAGTGGCTGCTGTTGCAGATGTGGCAGAAGAATTGGCAGATGTTAAAGATTCACCCGCCTTAGTTGACGCTGTTGTTGCAGAAGATGCTGCGTTAGTCTCAGCTGTCTCCGCATTTGTTTCTGCTGTTTGGGCTGCTGTTGCAGAAGATGCAGAGGCAGAAGCAGAAGTGGCTGCATTGGTAGCAGAAGTAGATGCTTCAGATGCCTTGGTTGTCGCTGTAGAGGCAGAGGTTGCCGCATTAGTCGCAGAAGCAGATGCCTCAGATGCCTTGGTTGTCGCTGTAGAAGCCGAACTACTAGCTGAAGTTGCAAATGTGGCTGCATTAGTTGCCGAAGTAGACGCCTCAGACGCCTTAGTTGTAGCTGTTGTAGCTGACCCCGAGGCAGAAGTTGCAGAAGTAGATGCTTCGGATGCTTTAGTTGTAGCAGTAGATGCTGAACCACTAGCAGAGGTTGCAGAAGTAGCTGCCTCTCCTGCTTTAGTTGTAGCAGTAGACGCCGAACTACTAGCTGAAGTTGAGGAAGCCGAAGCATTTGTTTCAGCTGTCTCAGCGTTAGTCTCTGCTGTTTGGGCTGCTGTCGCTGAGGTTGCTGCAGATGTTGCAGATGTTGCTGCGTTAGTAGCAGAAGTAGATGCCTCAGATGCCTTGGTTGTTGCGGTTGATGCTGAAGCAGCTGCATTGGTCTCAGCGGTTTCCGCGTTAGTTTCAGCAGTCTCCGCAGCTGTCTTAGATGCCACTGCAGTAGTTGCAGAGGTAGATGCTTCAGATGCTTTAGTTGTTGCTGTTGACGCAGATCCACTAGCAGAGGTTGCAGAAGTGGATGCCTCAGATGCTTTAGTTGTTGCGGTTGATGCTGAAGTAGATGCACTAGATGCAGATGTTGCAGCATTAGTCGCAGAAGTGGATGCCTCAGACGCTTTAGTTGTGGCAGTTGATGCTGATGTGCTTGCACTACTTTCGCTTGTAGATGCGTTGGTGGCTGATGTAGCAGCTGCAGTAGCCGAAGTAGAAGCTGCGGTAGCTGAGTTACTTGCGGAAGTTGCAGATGTTGAAGCATTAATCTCAGCTGTCTCAGCATTTGTTTCAGCAGTTTGTGCGGCTGTCGCAGAAGATGCAGAACTGGAGGCAGATGTAGAAGCGTTGGTAGCAGAGGTAGATGCCTCAGAAGCTTTAGTTGTAGCAGTAGTAGCAGAAGTAGATGCTTCAGATGCTTTGGTTGTTGCTGTAGATGCGGAGGTAGATGCAGAAGATGCAGAGTTAGCAGTTGCTATACGATCAATCCCAGTTTGTACCTTGTCTGCCTCAACTAACACAACATCGGCATTAGTTAACACAACGTCAGCGTTGGTGGCTATACGATCAAGCCCTGTTTGGACTTTATCTGCTTCTGCTAAAATAACATCAGCATGGGTTAATACTACGTCAGCGTTGGTCAGTAGTACATCAGCGTTAGTCAACACTACGTCAGCGTTGGTTGCTACTCGATCTAGTCCAGTTTGGACTTTATCTGCTTCAGCCAAGACAACATCAGCATGGGTTAATATTACGTCAGCGTTGGTGAGAGCTACGTCAGCGTTGGTAGCTATACGGTCTAGTCCCGTCTGGACTTTATCCGCCTCAGCAAGCACTACATCGGCATTGGTTAATGTAACATCCGCGTTAGTTAAAACAACATCGGCATTAGTTAACACAACATCGGCAGCTGTGTATTGGGTGTCTTGATCAGTAAGCACACGATCAGCAGCAACAGCTATACGATCTAAACCAGTCTGTACTTTATCTGCTTCGGCTAACACAACGTCAGCATTGGTTAAGACAACATCCGCGTTAGTTAAGATAACATCATCATGAGTTAACACAACATCAGCATTAGTTAATACAACGTCAGCGGCTGCAGTGTTTTTACTAACAAGGGCCGCAGCCGCAGAATTAGCTGCAGCAAAGGCACTGGCAGCGGCTTCGCTGGTAGAAGTTACAGAGTTTATATTGGTATCAGTATCAAAGCTACCGCCATCATCAATGGGGGCGACTGTATTATTCTGGTCTCTAAATCCCATTTTGTCCTCCTAGAGTAAATTGTCGTGTGCAAATGACATCGCTAGGTTGCTACCTCGTGTCTTGCGGGTCATTTCTTCTTTGTTCAACTCTTCTAATTCTTTCTCAAACAATAACTGATACTTTTGTATTTCTTCGTTATCATTCAAGTATATAAACACTTCAAGTAGTGCCCCAAAAAGTATTATCCTTTCGTTTTCATCTCTAAGCCAGTGACTTGCTTCCGCGCCAACCCAGTAGTTAGCATCCCCCGCAAGGCGGGTATTGAAAAAAGCCTCAGTTTTATCTACGGCAGCAGAGTAAGTAGTGGGGGTTCCACTAATATCTAACGTACCCAACCCTGATTTCCAGTTATTAAAAGTACCAGAGTAGGTAGCGTTGAGTGCAGGTAGCCTACGGTAGTAGTGTATTTCTACTACGTCTCCTCGTTTAAAGTTACCGTGAAGTTTTAAATCAGTACCGATCTGTGTATAAAAGTTAAAGCTTTTTGTACGACCAAAGCCATCGTTAAACGTCCTTACGTCTACTTTTTCGTTGTACACAATACCAGTATTCTTTAAAAGGATGTCTGCATTTCTTATAAAAATGACTTCTATTAAGTCGCTGGGAGCCTTTATAGAGAGTACTGATCCACCACCTAAGAAGGCGCTTGGTCCAATGTCAGGAGTAACTCCAGAGACTCCTGCAGAATCCATTTCTGCTTGAGTTCCATTCACATCGTACAGTCTAGTAATTTCTAGTGGCGGTACACGTAGTGTTCTGTAGGCCTTGTCAGCCCCATATTCGAAACAACGGGTCACCACCGAGTTAGAAAGGACTGATACTTCTCTGTTTGCCCAGTCCCTAATCATTCCTGCGTTGGTTCCAGTAAAATCACCAGATCCCACAAATTCTACGTATGTAGCCATAATAAATCCCTATGTCATTACTAGTAAGTCTGGGTACTCTGTCTTCAGTAGGTAAACCAGCCTCTTTTTCTGTGCAGGATCGTGCATAAATTCTGGATCTAGTATATCCAGGTTATACTTAGTATTAAGCTCTAATACAATTACGTTGGGAATAGAACACATTTTTTGGTAGTGTGAGTTCTTGTTACGCCCTGCTTCTCTTTCTTTCTTAACGTCATCAATGGTGTCCGAGATGTCCCCTTCGACTCTCCAGATATTTTCACCATTCGTATCAGTAATCAGTTGCCCAGTAAGGCCTCCGGTTGCTGATGTATGTTGCCATATAGCCATGCTGTTCCTCTAGTTTTTAAAGTGAATCCAATACTGTATGGAATTTACCTTCGTTAGTAAGATTCCCTACCTGAATTCGATATACGGTGGTTGCAGTAGCGCCTATCGCCACCACGTTGTGTGACGCTCCTGGTCTGGACATGTAGACTTTGGTAATCTTGCCCGTGCTAGGATCCACTTCCACATGATTTTCACCTGTTAGGCCAACAATAGACTCTTGGGCAGCCCCAATTATTGTTTCAGAGCCAATCACTAGCGCGTTAGCGTTTGCTGTAATTTTAATTAACATTTACTACTCCTATTAGTAAAAAAGAGGACACCCGAAGGTGCCCCCTTATAGTAAGTTTAAGCGCCGATGTTAGCGATTACACCCCAAGCGTTAGGGTTAGAACACTCAAGAGTAGTCTCTTCAACGAACATACCTACAGTGGAGTCACCGTTCTGACCTACGTCAACTTCCTGCATAGGACGAAGAGTAGCCATTTTGAACCACATTGGATCGTATACAAGAGCGAAAGCATCTTGAATAGACACTGCATCAGCGGAAGTACCGCCTGTGCCTGTTGCTGTTGCAGCAAGGCCCATGATGTAGTTTGGCTCTACCATAACGTCACCGAAGTCAGACATGTAAATGTCTACTGCGGCACGCAATTTGCCAGAGTCATCAATGTTACGGCGTACGTTTGAGCCTGAAGCATTTGCTTTGGCAGAGAAGGTACGGCGGTTCTTTGGTGACAGCATTACTTTGGTGGCTTTACCGCCAGCTTCGTAAATAGTCTGCATGATGCTGTCAATGTGTGACAACTCAAGTTCACCTACGTTTGCGCTTGTAGACTCAGTTGAGAAGTTGTTAGCACCAATACCTGCTTCTGCAGCAGTAACACCTGCGTTAGAAACACGAGCAGCTGTGTTACCAGAATCAGTGGAAGCAACGTTAACAACGTTGGTTGCCCAAGAGAATACACCGGACATGGAACCTGCTGCCGAGGAAGAACCTGGAGTAGACACGTTCAACGAGTGAATCAAGTCAGCTTCAACGTCACGGCGCATTTCTGTGCCACGCTTTTTCAGCTGGTATGCATACTCATCTGCAACGCCTGCTTGGTCTACTGCACGCTTAGTGCCGGAGACTGCTACAGTTTTGGCGTTAATCTGGGTATAGTTACCAAGACGCGAACGATTACGCTCTGCGTCTGCAAGTACTACACCACCGCCTGAGCCGTGGTCACCACCAGTAGTCGTGCGACCGTCTGGAGTAACTGCACTGAAATCAGCACCCTGTGCAACACGAGAGTTGCCTGGAGCTTTTAGTTCGTCTGTCTGCCACTCGTGGTAGATACCAGTAGCTTTTGTTTTGCCGATTGAAGACATAAAGGGAGTCTCATCGCGAGTGATCATCGAGATGAAGTTTGCTAGATCCTCTTTTTCGGATACTGCGGCGCTGGATGCGCCTGAAGGAAAGCGGTTGCCTGTTGCGGAAGCCGCTTGTGTTGATGCACCTGAGGTGCCATAACGTCCTGTTGCCATTTTATTTTTACCTATATATTAGCCGAATACTGGCTTATCGTGTGGGGGCAAACTTTTTTAAGAACTCAATTTGATCTTCACTAGATGCATTTTGTTTAAATGCTCGAGCCTTAACGGTTGCTTCCCTATCTTGTTTACGTTTATCAGGTGTTTTAGCTTTCTTGGCAGGCATTTTCTTTGCTGGAATCTTAGCTCGCTTTTTAGCTCCGCTTTGGACTCCTTTTTTAAGTCTACGGAACTCATCCACAAATTTTACTAAGTTAGGATCAGATACTGCATTAATTAAGGCCTCCGGAAGACCCTCTTCTAATGCAAACTCTCGGACAGATTTCTGAATAGACTCATCCCAGTCAGGGATTATGTCTGCAATACTGTCGTTAAAGTACTTGACTGATTCTGCAAATTGTTCTTGTTGCAATTTTTGTCTCTGTTGAGTTACTTGTGCAGAGAGGTTTTCCCTCTTATTTCGAGCAGTCCAGTAATCAGATTGATGTTTGGTCTGTTCCTGCAGTAGTTCACCAATTTCATAGGTATCCCCTTCCTTTTGGGCTGTTGCCAGCTTTTGAGAAATTTCATGGTACTTTTTCTGGTGATTCATCTCTTCAGTGTAAACTTCATTTGCTACAATGCTTGCCAGGTTTTCTATTTCACCTAGTTTTTGGGTACGTTCTTCTTCCAAAGATTTCCGAGCTTCCCCAATTTCACGACCTTGTTTGCTGAGATGTTGTTTGGTAGCAGAACCAGCAATCCAGTCTGACAGCGGTAGAGTTACCTCCTCCCCGTCAATCTTATGGGTTACCATGATATCTTCCAAGTCATCCAGTGCGTAAGTTTCAACTTCGGTAGCCGCAGCATCTCCGTCTTCCTTATCACTGTCTTCTTCTTCGTTATCCTCTGGTTCAACATCATCTTCATATTCGGCAGAATCTACAGGCTCTTCAAGGTCTTCTTCTGTTCCTGTTTCTTCTGAGTCCTCAAGTTCAAGCTCGGGTTGAGATTCTTTCGGTGTCGGAACTACGCCAGCTTCCTGGAGTATTTCTGATCGGCTAAGAATGTCTGCAAGCATTTGATCTTCAGTACCGCTGTTGTCTAATAGGTCATCCTGACGGGTAGAATTATTGTCTTCAGCCATTATTCAGTTACCTCCTTGTTAAGATAAGGGTTGTCCTTCCCAAAGTTGGGATTACCTCTTTTCTTTTTAGGAGAGTAGTTCTCTTCCAGCAGAGCTTTTAACGCTGATCGATATTCGACCAAACCTTTAACCGTCATAGCATCGTTTCTAAGACGGCTGGCTCCATTAATGCCTGCTGTGTGTTGGTTAATATAGTAGTCAATTGAGTTATCTATATTATTTAACACAGTGTTAATTGATTCTTCGCTGCTTCTAATCATTGTTATTTTCCTCACCCAGGCCTTCCATGATAGGAATATTGCGGCCCCTTGTCTCGATACTAATTAACTTTTCTTTAACGCTACCAAGCGCCATAGAACAGGCATATAAGTGTTCTCGACTTTTACTTTCGTGAGGTTCTGTTTTCAGCCACTCTAAGAAGAAATCTACTAAGATGTCCCCGTAGGCTGAATCGAAGAAGCTGTTGCGAGTGTGTGCAGCAAACTCTGCTTCTTGTAGTGCGATCTGTGATAGACGGTCTGGATGCACTTTCTTAGTCATCCTCTTCTCGCCTGCTTCTCTGTACTTTTCCATAATTTACCTTATAAACACATCATCCTTTCGGGTAGAGGCGTGGGTAGAAGAGGGGGCTACTGCCCACCTCCTCCGATAGCTTGTTGTAATAATTGAATTGCCTGCGCAGGCTCAATTCCTAGTTTTTTAACCATTGCATCCAATGATTCTTCTTCTTTTCCTGACGGGGCTGCTTCAATAGACTTAACTATCTCAATAGCCTTCATCATTATTTCATCCATATTTCCAGGAGTTGGGAGATGCTCTGGTGGAACTTCTGCCTTAATTGCGTCAGTTTTAAGTCTAGCCCACTCTTGGCTGTGACGATCCAGTGCAATAGCTGTTTGGCGGATGTTATCTTGCAGTGAATTATCCGCCTGCACCTTAGTGTAAACTGAGTTAGCTTCAGCTTGTTTAGCTTTAGATTCTTCAACACGGTTATTAATTCCCTTAATTTTCTCTTCCTCTTCAGCGGCGGCCTTTTGCATACCCTCTGCTTTCTTAAGGAAGTCCTCTGTAGTATGATCCTGTAAGTAGTTCTCAGGTCTGAGATCAAGAGTAGTTAGGAGGTCAAAGGCTATGTTGGCAACTGCATCAGGTTTAATCATGCTTCCTGCCCCTGCCTCTTTCAACATAGGTATTAGCTGAGAGGCAACTAACATTAGCTTATCACGCTTGTTAGCGTTAGAGTTTTCACCCAGGTTAACATCAACTTCCAGTTCAATACACTCAGGTAAGTTCTTCAAGTCTACGTTAAGGATCTCTCCCCTACGATCTGACATGATAGTAACTTCATCCATGTTATCTCGGATAGTTTTAAATACACCATCACAAAGACGTTTAAACCCACCTTCCGCGAACTTACGAGCAATGTGTTGAATACGTTTCTGGCTGGCATTCATTACCTGGCTCAGTTTCATTTCACTGTTGCCTGAGACATACAACTCGTCATTAAGGCCTTGTGCGGCCTTAGACATTCCTGTTGCCTGCTCTTTGTGTACCTGCAAGTGCTGTAACAACGGTACTGTGCCTGCACTAATAGGACTTGGGGGTAGGTCCGCTACTGCCCCCTGGGGATTACCATTTGTAGGGATAATCTGTTTGGGACGTAGGTTCTGCAGGGCAGAAAAGTCCACCACGTTAGGATCTGCTAGTTTTGGAGAATAGTTAGTAAGATAGGTATTCTCTACAAAACCACGGAGGATAGCGGTGGAGGTAAGGGTGGTTGAACGAGTCATGTCAGCCACAGAAAGACCAAAGAACTCGTAAGGGATTTCAAAGGGGCTGAGGGAGGCGAGGGGCACGTAGCTGCAATCTTCTTCATGCAGGATGATGTCACCTGCCACAATGAAGTGCTTTAGCTCTGCAATACCATCACCATCACGGTCTACTTCCATCCAACACTCTGTTACTGCAACATTCCTGTTGGCCTCAAGAGAATCATCTGAGTCACGCATACCTTGCCAGTAAGACTGTCCGGTAACTCTTTTACGTACTGCCACGTCCTGGGAGTAAACAGTGTGATCTTCTGAAGTGGTAGGTAGGGCCGACCAGTCTTCTAAACCGTCTGCAATGTCAGGATACATTTTACGAATGTCCGAACGAGACATCTCTATCTGTACACCTATAAAGGCAGCTGTTTCAATACTACTGGCATCCCGGGAAATCAGAAAGTTTTCTGGTGGTACGTTTTCAATCTTAACACGAGACATGTCGTAGGACCGTTTGAGTCTTACATCTTCGTAGGTGTTGGTTGCAGGGTTAAAGTTTAACTCTCCTACAACTTCCACTTCTTTGTCTGATAGTTTTAAATCAAGGGCCTCTTCAGTAAGAGAGTCATACTCTTCAAACTTGGTGGACATGTCTTCCACAAAATCCCAACGGATAATAGAGTTCTTCCACAGTAAAGCAGACTTTACCCAAGTGTTTAGAAGTTCCCAGCCGTTGTTCTTCTTAAAGATAGTGTAGTTTACCAGGTCAGAAGCATCATTAGCTGCAGCGATGGCTGCGGGAGAAGCTGACCAGGACTTAAATTTTGCCAACCTGTTATTGTTAAACATAAGTTCTGAAATAATTGCAAGGTAAGCCTCCACTGTTTCTGTAGTATCTGAGGAAACAATCTTAGATACGCCGTTAGGGCTTAGATGCCCTGCGGGAAGTCCTGCGTACTCGTAGGTAGACTGTAGTCTGTCGTTGGCCAGCTCAGAAGAGTTTAGAAAATCACCTACAGAGTTAGCTACCCCCGTGGAGACCAAAGTTATTAGTTGTTCGTCAGTTACTTTTTCACGGTAACCAGTCATGTAATCGCCCATATAGGCCTCCTATCTAACTATCACCCACATGGGTATAAATTGTCGTCGGGGTTTTTGAACCAAAGGTACCCCGAGACCTTAAGAACAGCATAGGGTTCAGCTGTGAAGTCCGTCTTTCCCCTCCTTCCGCCATTCTTCGCGGTGAGCACGGACAAGTTCTGGTTCTTTAACTTTAGTTTTCTCGGAGGCTGTTCTATAAGTAGTAACCGAGTTTTTTGACTTCAAAGTGGGGTCCCAAACCTTGCCATTCTTTTGTTTTACACCCTTTGAAGGTCTGTAAATAGACATAGTTATCCTCCCAAATCTTTTTTAAGTTGAGCAAGTTCTTCCAACTCAGCTACACTTAAATCTGCGCTAGATCTTTCTGTTGTAACAGATTCAATCCTAGTTTTCTTAGGCGCTCTGTATTCTCCTAGTTCTTTAGCAATTTTAAACGCTTCTTCTCGGTCACCATTTTCCATAGCCTCGTGCATGAGTAGTTTCATTACATCAAGGGGGTCTTGTGCTACAGCGTTGATTGCTGCCAGGGTTTCTGCCATCTGTTCTGCTTTTTCTTTAATTCTGGCGTCCTTCTCTCTTTTCAACAGACGAGCCTCAGCCGCAGCTTTAACCCCCGCTGCCTGAAATTTCTTAATCTTTTGTTGACCTTCTTCGGTCTCAGGGTTAATCATGTGTTGAGCAAAGTTAGCCTGCCGAGGGTCTTTCATCATTCGTTGACGAATCTCCTCGATCTGTTTACTTGTTTTAGCCATTAAATCCATTCCTCATTGTTACGGTTAACAAAGTTCTTTTGTCGCCAGTCTACTTTATTGTTGGACAGCTTATCTATGTTAGTGCGATAAGCTTCCCACGCAATAGCCAGCGCCATAACGGTGTCATCATGCCTGCCTGCAATTGCCTCTGTTTTACCGGAGGCAGTAGAGATGTAAGTTTTCATTTCAGACAGAATAGTTTTAGAAGGAATCCAAATGTCTTCCTCTTCCACTGCATTCTTTAACTGACCAATAACTCTGGGTTTACTGCCATGCGTCATTCTGAAGCCAGGTGTTTGACCTTCCTCAGAACTTAGTTTGGCAGCCTTGGTTTCATAGTACATGTTAACGTAGTTCATTTGTTTAAGTCTTTGTAAGGTAGCAACACCCATGCTGTTGGATTCTACTGCTAACAAAGAGTTATTAAAGTACCTTCCCAGGTAAAATAGATGTTCCCCATATAAAGTAGGGTCCACCGTGTTATCTCTGTAAAGGGCACAAATATGTCCTTGGGTATTTAAAACTATTGCTGTACTATAGTCTTGTTTAACCCCCAGAGCCACGTCTGCCCCGATTATGTAGTTATCTTTCCAGTCCGGCGGTATCCAGATCTCAAGGTTACCTCTCGGGCTGTCATCAAAAGAACCTAGCTCCTGGTTGTAAAGACGGAGAGCTATAGGTTGTACTGGTAGGAAAGAGTTAATCTTTTCAGGATCAAACACAGAGGAACCAGAAACTAAGAAAGCCTCTTCGGCATTGGCCGGGTACTCCTGTCTAAACTTATCTACTCCGCCCTCAACGATTTTTAACCGTCTCCAGTAAAGTTGATCATCTGATAGGTCATACTTTTCTTTATAATCTTTTTCTTCAAAGGTTAACTCGAAGTCTTCCGGTGCTGTCCTGAAGTATTCCACTGTTTTAAACCACGGTATGAAGATAGCAATGTAGTCAGACTCCCCCGCCGCTGCCGCCTGATACAGGCGATAAAACTCGCCGGAGGCACCATTAGCTGTGGACTCGATGATTACTTCTGTACCATCAGACTGAGAAATACCTTGAAACAACCCGGCTAAAATCTTGGCGTCATGCTGCCAAAAGGCAACTTCTGAGGCATGTAAGATAGTAGGGGTAGTTCCTCGCCCAGCTTCCGGAGAACCTGCGGTATACAGTCTATAAGAGCCTACGGCCTCTGAGTCGGTGTAGGCTGGTGTTTGAATAGAAATTTCTTTTGCGTTAGTCTTCTCTAACTTGGGTTGTAACCCCTTTTCCATGTTCTTAATTAAGTTTTTACTCATAGTGAAGAGAGAATCTGAGGTGGCACTATCGTGAGCCATAACAACAGATCTGGTGTGTTGTTGAAAGTAAGTCTTCCAAAACACTCTTCCTGCACAAAAAGTAGAGATGCCCTGCTGTCGGGCTTTAAGAATGATGGCTCTAACTTTACCTGTTTCTTTTCTTTGTTTTTCCAAGGCTTCATTAATAATACTTTGCGCTTCATTAAAGTTGAAGGGCACAAAACCTTTGGTAGCGTCTTTAGTAATAATTCTTATTTGTTCTGAGGAAAACTTTTCGAAGTTATCCGAGTAGTCTTCCAAGTTCTTCCTTCTTTTTAGTTCTCTCAGAGCCTCCAACTGTGCTCTGGCTTCCTTCTTTTTGTTATCCATAATTTTTCCTACTGGAACCTGGGGCATAGTTTATACCTAGCACCCCAGGCTCTGACGCCCACCCGGTGTAACGACTAACCCGAAGGTTACTAAGGTAGCGAAACTTCCGTTACTGACGAACGACTAGTTCGCGGGTGGTATTCCAATGCTTTAGCACTCACACTTCTTGCAAGCACAGGGCTTGTTTAAGAGTGCGTAAACAATACGTTTAATATAGCTTCTCATTTTGTTTTCCTCTTTGGTTTGTGGCTTAAAAGTTTGCTGGCGGCTGTATGGGTTTTACCAGACATTAATTTACCCTCAGCATTTTTATGCGTAGCACCCTTGTGCTCTTTGCCGTCAGGTAAGTAGTGTTTTACACCTGCTGCCATTATTTTTTCCTCTTTTTTCCCGAAGGAGTTACTGACCACTTGATTGGTTTAGAACTTGTTTTCTTTGCTGTGTCTGACTTAGTTGCCTTTGAGGCCACAGCCTTGGGCCTGCAGGCAGGATAGCTTTTTCTTTTATCATCCTTACCAGATCTACCACAAGGTTTTCCGGTTTTAACGTCACGCCAGTCTTCTTTAAACCACTTCTTTAGCGAAGCACCCTTTGCTGTCTTACGTACTGCCATACTACTTCCCCTTACTCTTACCGTAATTTTTAGCTCCAACCTTACGGCACTTAGCCATATGTCCCGAGCGGTAAGCAGAATTCTTAGGCATAGACTTTACTACCTTTTTATAACAAGCATCTTTCTTTGTTTTAGTCGTAGCCATGCTGTTACCTCGTTGACTTTGTGCCTGAACACTTCCATCTTTTTCTACTAAGATTTAGTGGGCTGTTAGGGTCCTTGGCTGCTTTAGGTGAACGTTTCTTTTGTCCAGCGGATCTGGCACAGTAAGCATCACCTTTTTTGCTGCCAGGTTGTACTCGTTTACTTCCATCTTTAGCCTTACCAGCCTGACCGTAGCTAACCTTTTTGCCACCTGCAGTGACTTTTACTTTAGCCTTGCCTCTATTTGGTGTAGTCATCTTTATCGACCTCTTTTTCATAGGAAAAAGCTATACTCCGGCTGGTTGTTATTATTATAACTTTTCCTTGTTTATCATATAGAAAGTACTTACCTTCATTTTGTATGACTTTTACCATTTACCTTGCTGCTTACCGAGTAGGTAAAGAACAACTCCCAACCCGAAAATTCCAGCAAGGACTATTAGACCACCAAAAAACCAAGTAATCAGGGCCTGCTTTAGTTCCGCCTTTCTATAGGTAGTCTTC
>Ga0208903_1000233_pt1 | contig 54563 bp, 46 predicted proteins | sample AntAceMetag02UKJ_FD_184769 | JGI IMG/M metagenome (GOLD analysis project Ga0208903, IMG submission 184769) | Saline lake microbial communities from Ace Lake, Antarctica - Antarctic Ace Lake Metagenome 02UKJ (SPAdes) (version 2) | ecosystem: Environmental > Aquatic > Non-marine Saline and...
ACACACGCTCTTTTTCCTGGGCTTCTAATCTATATGAGAATAGAAACACTAGACTCAACAACAAAATAGCTGGGAGCCGAACTTGACCAATAAATTTCGTGAAAGCAATTCTCATAATAGCAATAATCTGTTAGCTAACTTATTACATTTATCTCAGGATTATCCCTACTTGCCAGACATTTATTTAGAATACCGCTTAAACCACCACAAAATAATCTTCTCCCAAATCAAATTCTTTAGCAGATAGTTCTTCCTCCAATTCGGAGACTTCGCTTGGGCTGCTTACTCCTAAGAGTACTTGTGCGTCTGTTTTTTCTGGGATATGCTGGGCTTTAACTTCTACTTCATAGATGAAGTGTCCTATTTTCTTTGGATTGTTGGTTTGCCAGATGAACTCCATTCCTAGCCGCTTAAGTTCCTTGGCTATGGCTTTTCCTTTCTTGCCTGCTCCTAATAGAATCAACTTTTTAGTTTCATCTCTGTTTAACTTCTGGAACCAACTTAATTTTAAGGGTAGAAAAGTATTGGCAGCGTATAACGGTGATACTCTGGATGCGCGCTGCTCATGGTCTCTCCATAAATGGGTAACTTCATTTACTGCTGCCACTTTTAATCCTCCTGAGAACATTCTAAAAACCAACTCGTAATCCTCTGGATATATAGCGGAATCGAATGCGCCTATTCGCTCGAAATCTTCTCTGTAGAGCATCCAATTGGGAGATGCTATCACACATTCTTTATATAAATGCGCTCTGTGGCTGTCCTCGTCTATGAGTTTATTTAACCACCGCTCGTAGTTTTTAAATCCTTCTCCCAGCGTATCGAAGTACTTCACTTTTCCTGTGGCTACATAACCCTTTCCTTTCTCCTCTAGTGCTTTTAATAAATTACTTAGCTTATTTACAGGCATGAGGTCATCTGCATCCATACGCGTGATGATGGTGCTGGTGGAGTGTTTATATCCGCATTGCAAGGCGTGAATTACCCCAACTCCAGTGTTCTTAAACGACTGAAAACGGGCATCTTCTGCTGCGAACTCATTAACTATTTCTAAGGAATTGTCTGTGGAATGGTCATCTACCATGATACATTCCCAGCCTATGAAAGACTGGTTACGAATGGATAACAGAGTTTCATAAAGAAACTCTGCTGCATTCTTACACGGTATAATTATACTTACTTTACTCATGAAAGAAAAAAATGGGCAAACCTATAAGCCAAGTTCTGTTCCAGTAAACTGGTTCCATCATTTATCTAATCGACCTACCCTCCCCGTGGTGTAAAAGCGAGTAGCTTTTTCTCAGTCAAGCCGAGACGGGGTTTACACGGTCTTTCTGCCCATAAGGTTTACCTAGCTACCGGCATCACTACCAGTACTGGTGAGCTCTTACCTCACCTTTTCAGCTTTACCTGTGTCTGAGCTAGGCTCAAACCATCGGAAGTCTAAATTTCTGCAGCACTTTCTGTCAATGAATAATTCCTTACCCAAAGCCTCCGTATTAATAGAGTATGGCACTCTGCGCAGCCTGGACTTTCCTCATCTTGAAAAAAATCAAAACGCGATGGAGCGGTTTGCCCGCGGTAAATTTACTCCCTATTTTCTTCTAATACCAATTAAACCGATGAAATTCAAACATCATTCTCACAGAACCAAAGAAGCGCTAATCCGACAAGGAATCTCACGGGAAATGCTATGACAGTCCTTTGGATGGGAATGAAAATTCAGGCTAAATTACTAGACTGGGTAAACTGGATTAAGAAAAGTGTTGGATACCGATTTACGTGCTTTTGTGCTTTCGGTAATATCTGCATTGCTACGCGCTGCATACGGCAAAACACAGGTTTAGAAACTACAGATAGAAAGCTCATCTACGTAGAGCTATGGTGGGTTTATAGTTAGACTAAAGAGTCACCTGAACCAGCCTTGTCTTTATTCCGTTTCTTCATTTATCAATGGAAAATCGGGGGTGTACGTCACATGGTATTCTCCATCTATATCTTCTATCAAATAGACCTGAAGACCTAAGCGAGGATTTTCTCTGAGAAACACATCTACTTCTTGCGTTCCCATAACCATAAAGGCTGTAGCATAGGCATCTGCCTCATAAGCAGAAGAGGCTATCACCGTGCAACTTAACAAACTGTGATGAACTGGATATCCTGTTCGGCCATCTATCATGTGTGAATACTTCACTCCGTCAATCTCTTTGAAGTTCCTGTAACTCCCGCTGGTAGCTATTGCGCAGTTAGTTAACCCCACTATAGACTGAGCTTCTTCATCATCCACACTTGGGTTTTGAATTCCTATTGACCAGTTTTTCTTTTCTGGGTTTTCTCCTTTCACCTTAATCTCACCACCCACGTTTATCATGAAATCACTCACTCCTTTCTCTTCTAGTATATCATAAATAAGATCTACGGTATACCCTTGTACTATTCCATTAAAATCTAATTTTCTCTGTGGTTTAGACTTTCTAATCTGTACATCTTGCTCGTAAGACTCCTCGAATGGATTATCAATTAATGAAAAATCGAATTCTGTAAACCCTGTGAATTGTTTCACAGAGTCTATTTCTTCTTGGGTAGGTTTTACAGTCTCATCCTTCCCGAATTTCCAGAGCTCCAATAAAGGAAGCAGTGATGGATCAAAAGCTCCATCAGTTTTCTGACAGATATCTTTGGAAACCTCCATCATTATAGTGAAGTTCATCATAGAATCTCTAAAAGCAAACACCGTATCTGTTCTAGAGTGCTTATTTAAGCGGCTAATAATAGATGTTGAATCCCACAGATTAAACTCCCTGTCTATTTGCGATAGTAAGCCTTCTATTTCATTCTTATAATCCGCAGAATCTTTGTACACCACTTGGTATGTCGTTCCTTGGGTATAACCTCTTAACTCTAGGTAACCAGTATTCGTGCTTACAGCACTATCAGCACAGCCGAAAAGCAGGGATACGAGGACTATAGAAAGGATTAAATATTTCATTTTAATATATTTAGCGTTGCAATGAGATTTTCACTCACTGCTATAAGGAACGATAGAAGTAACGTAATTCGTCAAATTTACCGTGAAAATTTTAAAAACAGGATTAAAAAAAAGCCTCGTTAAACGAGGCTTTTAATTTAGTTTTTTCTTATGTCTTATCCTCCAAAATCATCAAAGGCTACATTCTCTGGTGGTACACCCCAGTCATCTACCATTTGAAGTACTGCCTTATTCATTAAAGGCGGTCCACAGAAATAAAATTCTATATCTTCTGGAGCTTCATGTTTTGTTAAATACTGATCGATAACCGCTTGGTGAACGAATCCTGTAAATCCATCTCCTTCTTTATCATCTACATTTTTCTTAACTGTCCAGTTATCCCCTTCCATAGGCTCAGAAAGCACTACGTGAAATTGGAAGTTTGGAAACTCTTTTTCTATGTTTTTGAAATGATCTAAGTAGAACAGCTCACGCTTACTTCTACCTCCATACCAATAAGTTACCTTTCTGTTAGTCCTTAAGGTATGAAAAAGGTGAAAAAGATGTGATCTCATTGGAGCCATTCCTGCACCACCTCCTATATAAAGCATTTCTGCTTCAGTTTCCTTAATAAAGAACTCTCCGTAAGGTCCTGATATCGTTACTTTATCTCCTATTTTACATCCAAATACAAAAGAAGAACAGATACCTGGATTTACATTCATCCATCCGTTTCTTTGTCTATCCCATGGTGGCGTAGCAATACGGATATTCAGCATTACTATATTTCCTTCTGCAGGGTGATTAGCCATAGAATAAGCTCTGAAGATGGTTTCATCATTCTTCATAGTTAAATCCCATAGACCAAACTTGTCCCATTCTGGTCTGAAATCATCAGCAGCTCTTCCTAACTCAGGATGAGATGTAATGTCCATATCCTTAAAGTCAATAGTTATAGGTGGTACATCTACTTGGATATATCCTCCTGCTTCGAAGTCTAAAGTTTCTCCTTCTGGTAACTGAACTACGAATTCCTTAATGAAAGAGGCTACGTTATAATTACTTATTACAGTACACTCCCATTTCTTTATTCCAAAAATCTCTTCTGGAATAGCTATTTTCATGTCGTTCTTTACTTTCACTTGACAACCCAATCTCCAGTTGTCTGCGATCTCTTTTCTAGAGAAGTAAGGTGCTTCAGTAGGAAGAATTTCTCCACCTCCTTCAAACACTTGACACTTACACATAGCGCAAGTTCCACCTCCACCACATGCAGAAGGAAGAAATATCTTCTCTTCACCTAGCGTAGTTAGGATAGTATTTCCTGCTGCTACCTCAATTACTTTTTCACCATTAATGGTAAGCGTCACTGCTCCACTAGGAGACAGCTTGGCTTTAGCGAATAATAAAAGTGATACTAAAAGCATCACGATCATTAAGAATACTGCTACTGCTGCTAAAATTGTCGTTGTCATCATGCGACTAATATATTTTACTTTTTTATAATTCGAATCCCATAAAGCTCATAAAAGCTATTCCCATGAGACCAGTTAATATAAACGTGATACCCAAGCCTCGTAGAGCTGGAGGAACATTAGAATATCTTATTTTTTCTCTTATGGCTGCTATCGCTACTATAGCTAATAACCAACCTACACCTGAACCTAAACCGAAAACTGAAGCTTCAGCTATGTTAGGATACTGACGGTCTTGCATAAATAATGCTCCTCCCAGTATAGAACAGTTTACTGCTATTAATGGTAAAAAGATTCCTAGTGCTCCGTATAACGCTGGCGCGAATTTCTCTACAATCATCTCTACCAGCTGCACCATAGAGGCTATAACTGCTATGAACATGATAAAACTGAGGAAACTTAAATCTAAAGTACTAGCTCCATCTATTCCCCACTCAGGGTTTAGCCAAACTAGGGCTCCTTCTTTTAATAAATAGTTCTCCATTAAATAGTTAATAGGAACTGTAATACCCAACACGAATATCACTGCGAATCCTAATCCTACTGCTGTCTTTACCGTTTTAGAAACGGCTAGGTAAGAACACATCCCTAAGAAATAGGCGAAAATCATGTTCTCTGAGAACGCTGCTTTTACGAAAATGCTTAAATAATCTAACATATCTTCTTAATTATGTGCTTCTTAATTTTCTTCTATTAATTTCTGATTCTTACTTCTCTGAATCCAGATAATGATTCCTACCACTATAAGTGCCATAGGAGGAAGAATCATCATGTTGTTATTGAAGTAACCCATTTTATAAATGGCACCTAGTTCATCAGGAGCACCTACCGATTCTCCGAATAATGAATATCCCATTAATTTACCCGAACCAAATATCTCTCTTACGAAAGCTACCACTACTAGTATCCATGCATACCCCATGGCGTTACCAATAGCATCTAAGAACGAAGGCCAAACTTTATTTCCTAAAGCATACGCCTCTAAACGTCCCATGATAATACAGTTCGTAATAATCAATCCTACAAAGACCGATAACTTCTCAGCTACATCTGGTAAATAGGCTTTCAGTACTTGATCTACTATAATTACTAAAGATGCTACGATTACCAGTTGAACGATAATTCTAATTCTAGAAGGAATAACATTTCTAAGCATAGAAACGATAACATTACCTCCTATCATAACGAATAAAACTGAAGCCGACATTACTAGTGCCTGCTCTACCTGCACCGTAATGGCTAAAGCAGAACAGATACCTAATACCTGAACCGTAATAGGGTTGGCATCATTTAATGGATCAGAAAGTAACTTCTTATTTTTTTTAGAGAAAAGAGACTCTTTAGGCTGCTTTACTACTATATCTTTTACTTCACTCATTATCCTCTTAGTTTAATTGTGCTGTTGAAGATTCATATTTTCTATAAACTAACATGGTTCTGTTCACCATTTCTTGAACTCCTTTAGAAGTAATAGTACCTCCAGTAATTCCGTCTACTTGGTGCTTACCTAGAGAACTACCTGACCCTTTAGTAACCTCGAACATCATTTTAGCATTAGCAGTTATGTCTAATTCTTGACCAGCCCAGTTCTTTTGGAAGAAGTCTGTTTTTATTTCAGCACCCAACCCTGGAGTTTCTGTTTTGTGATCAAACTTAGCACCGAAGATGGTTTTCATGTCTTTCTCCATAGCTACGTATCCCCAGATAGGTCCCCAAAGTCCTTTTCCTACCATAGGTACGATAAACACTTCAATCCCATCATCAGTTTTAGCAGTATAAAGAGGAAACTTCTTTTCATCTTCAGTAAGCTCTGTATTCCTATGCTGCTTCTTAATATCTACAGCAAATACTGCTTTCTGATCAGTAGAAGTGACTTTCCCATTATTATCTAAGAGGTAATATCCACTTACATAATCAGAAAACACCTCATTTATGTTAGCTCTTGAAAGTCTTTCTTTTTCTTCTCCATCACCAACTTCATCTACTCCTATAGCTCCTATAATGTCCATTCTCTTCTTGTCTGCTTCGTGTGCTTTCTGAAGAGGTTTTAAACCGAAGGCTAATGAAGCCAATACAGAACCTACGATAACCACCATGATTACCACAAACGTGAGCGTAAAACCCGTACTATTTTTATCTATTGCCATTTTTCTGTTCGTTTTATGCTATGGCCAACTTGGCTCTTTTCATTCTTTTCTTAATGTTACCTTCTATGACGTAATGATCTATAGTAGGTGCCATTACATTCATAAATAAGATAGCTAACATAATTCCTTCTGGATAAGCTGGATTAGCTGTTCTAATTAGAATAGCTAGGATACCTATCAGTAATCCATACCACATTTTACCTCTCGTAGTTTGCGCAGCTGAAACAGGATCAGTAGCCATAAATACTACTCCGAATGCAAAACCACCTAAACATAACTGGTGATACCACGGTATATCTAAATAAAGATTATCTGCAAATGCTTCAAGCGTTCCTAGGTAATTAAAGAATCCTCCCATAAGCGCTCCTCCTACTACAGCCCATGCCATAATTCTCCAACTTCCGATTCCAGTAGCTATAAGAATAGCAGCTCCTATTAAGCACATAAGTACAGAAGTAGAACCGATAGACCCAGGAATGAATCCCATAAATGAACTCCACAAACTAAAGTCAAATCCTCCTCCAGCATTCGCTATAACAGATGAGATAGTAGCTCCATCTGGAGTATCTACCAATAACCCTAATGGCGTAGCTCCTGTAAAAGTATCTATCACATTTGGACTAGCTGCCGCTGCCAAAGAATCACTATAACCTGTATGGAACCATACATTGTTACCACTCATTTTAGTAGGGTAAGCAAAGAACATAAATGCTCTAGCCGTTAACGCTACATTTAAAATGTTCATTCCTGTTCCTCCAAAAACCTCTTTACCTATTACTACAGCAAAGGCAGTTCCTACAGCGACCATCCATAATGGACAATCCACAGGCATTACTAATGGAATAAGCATCCCTGAAACCAAGAAGCCTTCATTTATAGAATGGCCATTAATAATTCCAAATAAAATCTCTATTCCTAATCCTACAGCGTATGAAACTATAACCATAGGTAGAACCATAGGCGCTCCGTAGATAAACATTTCTAACCAAGTAGCATGTCTAGCCTCTCCTAACCAGTCGATTCTTCCGGCTTCCGTTAAGATGGCATCATATTGAAATCCTATGTTATAAATACCAAAAAGAAGGCATGGAATAAGCGCTACGATCACTAAAAACATGGTTCTCTTCAAATCGATCCCGTCTCTCACGTGAGATCCTTTGTGCGTAGTATGACCTGGTACAAACGCGAAAGTTTCTAACGCATCATACATAGGCCAGAACCTCCTAAGCTTTCCTCCCTCCTTAAAAGGTGGTGCTATTTTTTCGTCTAAAAATTTATGTAATCCTTTCATTTTAGGCTTTAATCTTATTTAAACTCTTCCATTATAGTATCCAATCCTTCTCTTATTATGCTCTGCACATTTATTTTAGAGGTACAAGCATATTCACACAACGCAAAATCTTCAGGAGCTACTTCATAAATCCCTAATTTCTCCATCATATCTATATCATTAACGATAATAGATTTAACTAACTGAACAGGGTAAATATCAAATGGGAAGACTTTTTCATACTGACCAGTCACTACGAATTTTCTTTCCTCTCCGTTCATATTGGTATTAAGAGCGAATTTCTTAGATTTTGGGGAGATCCAAGTTGGAAAAGATTTGCTAAGCGAAAACTTATTGAATCCTGGAGCTAACCATCCTTCAGTTAAGAAAAACTGTGGCTCATCTCCTTCAGGAACTACTGTAATTTGCTCACTATAGAAACCTATGAAATTATCCTCATTTACCTTGTCTCCTGTTAGCACATCACCACTAACTATTCTAGAATTTCCTTCTTTTAAATTCCCTGTCGTTATCGTCTTTACCTGAGAACCTACTTTGGTACTATAGTACGCTGGAGAGCTTACCTCCGAGCCTACTAAAGCTACTATTCTATCTACGCTTAACTCTCCTGTAGTTAAGGTTTTTCCTATATTCACTACATCCTGAGCGTTGCAATACCATACAACCTCTCCTTTATTCAGTGGATTAGTTTTATGAATCTGTACACCTACATTTCCTGCAGGATGGGGACCATGGTAAGTAGTAATATTGGCATCAGCACTAAACTGATTAAACCAGTTGCCTTCCGAAGAAACTCCTAATTCTACTTTCCCTCCATTAGATAGCGCTGAAAGAGCTGACAAACCAGCCTTAAAAGCAGACTCTTGTCCCTGCATCACAAAATCAGCATCTGGTGCTAACGGAGCAGAACTAAACGTACTTACGAAAATAGCCTTAGGTGTATCTGAAGGCCTAGCGATAGTACTAAAAGGACGTTGCCTAATAAACGGCCACAGTCCAGAGGACATTAGTGAGTTAGTTACCTCTTCCTTTGAAGACATAGAACTTGGCTTAGTGATAACTTCAGCTGTATTTGAAGTATCCGCTAATACACGAATTTCTAATATCTTCCTTTTAGCTCCACGCACTATTTCGGCTACTTCACCACTCACAGGAGAGGTGAAAACAATAGACGGGTTATGTTTGTCGTGAAACAGAGGGGTTCCCTTTTTAACTTCGGCACCTTCTTTGAGAAGAAGCTTAGGGATTAAGCCGTGAAAGTCTGTTGGTTTGATGGCGTATACGCTACCTGCAGCGGACTCTTTAAGAGTATTTCCTGCTGCTCCAACAAGTCTTATATCCGCTCCTTTGCGAATTTTTATGGTTCTAGACATCTGGTGATTATCCTTTACTTTTGGAGCGCAAAAATAAGTAATTGTAATGGTTACAATAGTGTTTAAAATATCAACGAAATAATTTAGAATGATTCTAAATAAAACAAAAAAGTCATACCACACTAAGTGTTTAGAGCAATATAACATGAATAAAATCACTATTTTTTTCTTCACCTTTTTTTGTGGATTAATACAAACCTTACACGCAGAGGTGTCATTCTCGCCCACAAATGATGAAAGTATAGACACTAGAAACCGGATACACAAGGAGTACATAAAGACCCTTCAAGTCAGAAATGCTGAGGCTTATCCCTCATACCCGACAATTCCATTGAACAGTACTGATTTTCTATCCTACTCATTTGATGACCTGAGTAATTTAGACGAAGATTATGTAATAAAAGTATTTCACTGCACATACGACTGGAAAATATCTGACTTACAATCTAATGAATACCTAAGAGGGTTTCCAGAGTTACCAATTACAGAGTTTGAACCTTCGTTTAACTCTGCCATACCCTATGTTAACTATCAGTTCAACTTTCCTAATGACATGATGATTCCGTTAATGAGTGGTAATTATATTATTCAAGTAGCTCCAGATGATGATTTAGATAATCCCATTTTCACTTCTAGAATAATTATCTACGAGCAGCTCATAAGATACCGAGCACAATTAAAAGAATCTAGCATAATCTCAAATCGAAATAGTCACCAAGAGTTAGACTTTGATGTGGTTTATAACGGTTATGAAGTTTTCAGGCCATATGACGATATAGAAAATGTGGTTCTTCAAAATTTTAATTGGGACAACAGTATCTCGGATTTAGAACCCGTTTTCGTTAAGAATAACGAAATCAGTTACGACTATGGCGAAGAGAACAATTTCACGGGAAATAACGAGTACCGCTTCTTCAGCACAGCCAATATATCAGGAACCTCCCCAAGCATGCATTCTTTAAAGATTAATGCTAAAACTCTAGTTCCAGAGATAGAACTGAAGCGTGACGAATTTAGATCGTATAAACTTTACACCACATTCCCTGATATTAATGGTGATTTCAAAGTCAATAGCCTACTGGGTTTTAATGACGACCTGGAGGCTGAATACTGCCAAGTGACATTTGTCTTGAATAAAGAAACCCCGATGTCTAACGCTCAAAAAATTCATATTCTAGGGGGCTTCAACTTCAACCAACTTACTTCGGAAAGTCAAATGCACTATAATTACACGCTAAAGCGTTATGAATTAACGACCCTTATTAAACAAGGGTATTATAACTACACATATGCCTTGGTTGAAGATGGTGAATTAGACTTATCTTTTATAGAAGGAAGCCATTTTCAAACAGAAAATGATTTCCATATCTTCACCTATGACACGAACCCTAATCTAGGCTATGATAGAGTGATAGGCATGTATAAAACAGACACTTTTAACAACTAAAAAAGGCACATTAATATTTTTGTGACTTTTCTGTTCTAATTCATCGGATATTTTACTTTTCTTGCAGAGGAATTATGAAAGCAGCAGTAAGTCAAAATATAGAAATTAGCGTAGTCCCGAGATTCGAGGAATTGAAGAGCAGCTCTGTAAACAATAGTTTTATACACTCCTATAAAGTCACTATCGTTAATAGAAATATATTCTCTGTGAAGATTTTAGAAAGATGCTGGTTCATCTTCGATTCTACAGAAGGCAGTTATACTGTTTTTGGTGAAGGTGTGATAGGTGAAAAACCTGTTATTGAGCCAGGGGACTCTTACACCTACAATTCCTATTGTGAGATGACAAACGACATCGGAAGGATGAGAGGATTCTACAATTTAAGAAACGAACTTAGCGGAGAAGTCTTTAAGGCTACTATCCCTACCTTCAATCTAGAGACTCCGTTCTCTATGAACTAATGACCAAGTATTTATTTATTCTCTTATTCATTGCAGGAATTTCTTGCTCTGCAGATTTCACGAGTACTCATTTTCACAAAGGAGTTAATCTAGTAGGAACTTCTCAGGTTCAAAAAAGTGACATTTATGATGACCTTATTAAAATAAAAGCCAACAGCGTGTCTATTGTCCCTTATGCTTATGGAAACTCCAATAATGGAGAATTAACCATTAAAACAAACTGGCAGTGGTGGGGTGAAAGCATAGAAGGTTCAAAAGAATTAGCAAAAATGGCTAAGGAAAAAGGAATGAAAGTCATGCTAAAGCCTCAAATATGGTTTGATGGAGGAAGATATACTGGTAACGTAAACCTGGAATCGGAAGAGAAATGGAAGCGATTCGAACGCTCTTACGAAGAATACATTTTAATCCACGCAAAAAACGCTTCTGATTTAGAATTGGATATTTTTTGCATTGGCACTGAGCTCAAAGAATTCGTACTGAACAGACCTGCTTTTTGGACAGAGCTCATATTTAAAGTAAAAGCTATTTATAAAGGAAAACTCACCTACGCAGGTAACTGGGATAGTTATAAATTAATGCCTTTCTGGGAAGAATTGGATTACATAGGCGTAGATGCTTATTTCCCTTTATCAGACTCGGAAACTCCTACTGTAGAAGAGGTGAAACATGGATGGTCTGGCCCTATCGCAGAACTAAAAGAAATTTCAGAAACAAATAACAAGAAAATTCTCTTCTGTGAATTCGGATTTAGAAGCATCTCTAAGTGCGGTATGGAGCCTTGGGTTTATGATAGAGGTGGTGAGTTGAATTTAATAGCTCAAAAAAACTGTTATCAGGGAACATTCGAAAGCGTATGGATTGAACCTTTCATGGCTGGAGGTTTTTTATGGAAATGGTATCCTAATCATGAGAATTCCGGTGGACCTAATTGTAAACGGTTTACTCCTCAAAACAAACCTAGTCAGCAAATTATTTCAGATTTCTTTTCTCGAAAGTAACTTTTCTTAGCTGGATGCGCTTATTTCTAACACAGCCCACGAACTCACTCCTTGGCTAGAAATAAGCTCTATAAGCAACTCATACTGACCTGACTCAGGAAGAGTAAAATTAAAGTCGTCATTAATCAAGGAACTTCCTATGGTGTACGTTTGACTTTCTAGTAGGATTTCACTCGCATATAGATAAGTCTTCATTTCAGCAATCATTGCTACGCAGGAAGCCTGAAGGTTAAGCTCAAAACTTAAATTTCCTTCACTTAATGAGACGAGACATTGGCTAGCAATATTATCAGAATTTAAAGAATCTATAATAGGATAATAAGGGTTTTCTATAGAGAGAATAAAGTCTTTATCAGAGAAGTTTCCTTCACCATCATATACTCCTATTTCTAAATCATAAATTCCTATAATACTATCTGGGAAAATAATTCCTGGAGAATATTCATAGCTATTCCCAAGAAGATCTGTTAGAGCTAAATATTCAAAAGTGTCTGGTTCAGCACAAGAAACCTGAGTGATGTCTGATTTCTTAGAAATAAAAAATCGTGCTGTATTTAAACCTGAATCATCTGACAGATTAAAGGTTAAGTCCAACTCCTCTCCTGCTATAACGGTAAGTGAATCAGTGAGCGCTTCCCCTTCGAAAATAGCCTCTATGGAAGGAACAGTATCATCTATTTTTTTAACACACGAAGTAAAGCAAAGTGCTAGTCCAATGCTCAATGCTATATATTTTACTTGCACCATTTTATGGGTTCATTTTTTTGACTGATTAAATATTTATTGGCCGTGCTAAAATGTTTACTTCCAAAAAAACCCCGATAACTGCTTAAAGGAGAAGGATGAGGGGCTTTAAGAACAAGGTTCTTCTCTGGGTTTATTTGAGCGCATAACTTTTGAGCAAAACCGCCCCAGGCCAAATAAACGACATTTGACTTGGTATTATTCAGTACTTGTAGAACTTCTTTAGTGAAGTCTAGCCAACCTAGAGAACTATGACTATTGGACTCTCCTTCTCTCACTGTTAAAGTGGCATTCAATAAAAGCACTCCTTGTTTCGCCCAGAAAGTTAAATCACCCGATTGAGTCATACATCCTATGTCCGATTTTAATTCTTTAAAAATATTCTTAAGTGAGGGCGGAATAGCCATTCCCTGAGGAACACTAAAACTCAGCCCATGGGCCTGACCATCACGAATATAAGGATCTTGACCTATTATCACCACTTTTACAGATTCAAAGGGACATAATTCAAAAGCCTTGAAAACTTCATTTTTGGCTGGATAACAAATGTAATCCTCATATTCTTTATCCAAAGAATGCATCATCCCTTGGTAAAAACTACTGTTTACCATGTCATCTAACTTAACCTTCCATGTTCCTTCTAGCGTGGCAATCATTCCTTCAAAATTCCGTTTTTAAGATGCATTAAGGAAATCATTAACACACAAATTTTCAACAAGTTTTAATTATCCTTCGCTAAGGATATATTCTTAACTAATTTTGCGCATCTTTTTAATTGCAAGGAATGACGATGGAACCAGTAGATTTATCAGGAGGAAAGGAAGAGAAAAAGCTCTATAAGTATCAAAAAGAGTCAATCGAGGCGATATTTCAAAGAATAGATAAGTATCGAAACGGATACAATCTTCTTTTTCAGCTTCCAACCGGAGGTGGAAAAACGGTGATTTTCTCTGAATTATCTAGAAGGTATATCGAAATGACCAATAAGCGTGTGCTTATTTTAACACATAGAATTGAGCTTTGTGGTCAAACTTCACGAATGCTCGATAATCTAGGTGTCAAGAATAAAATTATCGACAGCAAAGTAAAAGACCTCCCTGAGAAAAAAGACTTCATGTGTTTCGTGGCTATGGTAGAGACACTTAACAATAGATTAAATGAAGAAAAAATAGAGATGGAAGATGTGGGTCTCCTTATTATAGATGAGGCACACTACAACTCTTTTAGAAAACTCTTTAAATACTTCTCAAAGCAGATTATTCTGGGAGTAACTGCTACTCCGCTTAGCTCTAACGTAAAATTACCTCTCAAGGATAATTATAACGAACTCATCGTAGGAGAATCTATTACCTCTCTTATAGGTCAGGGATATTTGGCTAAAGCTTCCACCTATAATTATGACGTAAACCTTCGCTCTCTTAAAGTGGGAATAAACGGAGATTATACAGTAAGCTCATCGGAAAAACTATACAGTAACTTCCTTATGCAGGAAAAATTACTCTATGCCTATGAAGAAAAATCTAAGGGAGCCAAAACACTAATCTTTAACAACGGAATAAACACTTCTAAAGCTGTTTACGAAATGTTCCTTGAGGAGGGTTATGAAATACGTCATTTAGACAATACTCATAGCGAAAAAGAAAGAGCGGATATTCTTAAATGGTTTAAAGAAAAACCTGATGCGATCTTATCCTCAGTAAGCATCTTAACCACTGGTTTCGATGAACCTACGGTAGATACAATAATCCTAAACAGAGCGACTAAGTCCCTTACTTTATTTCACCAAATGATAGGTAGAGGATCTAGAATACTAAATAATAAGAAGAATTTTACGGTTATAGATTTAGGAAATAACGCCAGAAGATTCGGTTTATGGGAGAGCCATGTAGACTGGCAGCAAATATTCAAAACTCCAAATACTTATTTAGAAGGGCTGTATTCTGATGAGGAAATAGAACGTCAATTTGTTTATGTGCTATCTGACGACATTAAAGCTAAATTTCCTAAAACTACTTTCGAGAAATTTGAAATAAAGGATGAGTATAAGAAATCTATGGATGCAGGTGAGCGTCCTATTGAGGCAATATATAGAAGTATAGCTAGTCACAAGAAAATGATTCTTGAAAATACCGAAGATGTCTTTGATGCCTTGGAGTTAGCAGAACTATTAGAAAAGGAAGTTCAGTACAGAGTAAAGCGCTTTTCTTACTGCATAGCTAAGTCAACTAAGAACTACTTGGACTGGATGCAAGAGGATTACATGAGAAAACTCAAACAGCAATTAAGACAAGAGTTAAACTAGAGATAACTTTTAGTAGTTTTATACAGTGAATTCTGAGCACTTTATTTATTTCATAATCGGACTTTTTGTTTGCAACGCATTAATTTCATTCTCCTTTTTTCTGGGCCATAAAGGTATGGAGTCCTACGAGGTACATGGAAAAAAGCTACTCACCAGTCTTAGCTTTTTCATTCTAGTCGGGTGTGACTTTCATAAGAATACGTTCGCTTGTGCTTTGGCATTCCTATTTCTTGGAATCATCCCGCTAACTCAAAACAAAAGCTACCACTACTACATATCCTCCGGCAAGGAATTCAATAATACAATAAGGTATTTAGGTTTGTCTTTAAGCGGTATGGCAATTACTTTACTCTTACTCAATGAGAGCGTAAACTTCATATTACTGAGTCATTCTATGGGTTTTATTCTTATTACCTCCCTCTTATTTGAACTAAAGACCAATCGAAACTCTATCAAACAGACCAGTCAAAAAGGACTAATTATAGCTGCTATACTATCAGAGATATTTCTTTGTCTTACTCTAATCAGTGCCAATTACTCCTCGTGGATCACCCCTATCGAAATTACTATCTGCTTATTAAGCTCTCTACACATATTTTTTATAACACTCCTGCTAGTACCGAGAGTGTTAATGCACTTAGAACAACAGGAGAATAAAAGAATAAAAAGACTCGAGCTTAAAAGGAGCAACTTAAAACAATTAAAAAACAACAATCAATTAGAAAATGAAGTAGCGTCAGCTATTTTTTATTCAGAGTTAGTTTCATTAGATATAAATTTTCTATCTGAAATTAGTACTGTTATCATCAACGATCTGGACAAAAACAAAGACCGCAGCAGCATTATCCTTACTAAGCTAGCCAAGCACTTAAGAAACCATGTCTATTTCCAAAACAAACCTACTGGTTCGTTGTTTAATGAAGTAAAAGCATTGAAGGATTTTATGAACTTGTGTAACATTCTTGATGAAAAAACACAGATCTCACTCGAACTAAAAAGTGGGAATGAATTCACTGAAGATATTAGTATAAGAACCCACATACTTTTACCCTGTGTGAAATCTGTTTTTAAAGCTTCATTTTCTCGGGGGTTTCGGGTTACAAATAGAGTTCTGATAGATTACACCTCGGATGAGGTTATACTTAAAATAGATATAGACTCTGAAGAAACTGTTCTGAATAAAAATGAGTTAGGGTTAGAATATATCCAATCGAGACTTCTGGACCAGAAAGAGGATTTCGGTGAAATAATAGATGTTTCTAAAAACCGGCTTCACTTAAAACTATTAAGAATTAAACACCCAAACTCAAACTGATGGAAAAGGCCTTACTATTTTTCTACGGTTTCATGTTTGCGGGAATTATCTACAATTGGGTTTCTGGAATACTGCTAAAAATAAAAAGCCCGATTTTTCTCTCAGGGATATTACTACACTCACTTTTTATCGTGCTGGTTGTTAGACAACACTTTCCTGAAGCTGTCTTACTTTTCTCAGCATTGTTACACCCTGTTTTCGGTGTTTTCTTTTCTTCTAAAATGCATAGTTTCGAATCTCTATTTTTCAGCAACAGAAAGACTAGTTTAATAGCGTTAGGAATAGTCATCGCTGGTTTTATAGCCTGGTTTTTGGACAATGAAGAACTCATTCTTTTAGGATCACCAGTTGTCTACCTTTTCTACTTAGGGAACTTATTTCATTACGCTATAAAATCATGGAGGAGTCTTACAGGTTTTCATAAAGTAATTTGGATTGGTCTGCTGTCACTGCATACAGGGTTATCTTTTATCACTTTTTCCTTATTAATCAATAAAGAGGCGATCTCATCATTTTTCCTTTTAGCTGTTGGCATTAACAGTTTAATTTCTTTAGCTATTGTATACATTTATTTAAAAACGTATTATGATTCTTTAGCAAATGAAGAAAAAGAAAGTGAACTCCTCTATTTAAAAAACCTATCTGCTATAAATGCCACTAAAACATTAAACGAAAGACTTCTATCCCTGAAGAATAAGGCTTTGAATAACCAAACAAATCCTCACTTTTTATTTAATTCAATAAATTCAATAAATTCACTTATTCTTAAATCTGAGATTAGAAAAGCCAAGACCTATCTCGCTAATCTAACTGAATTTTTAGGTCTTACTTTCTCTGAAAAAAACTCTTCATTTTACACACTACAGGAAGAATTAAACCTGATAGAACTATACCTAAGATTAGAAAATTTAAGGCGAGATAATACCATACTCCTTAAAGTGGACAACACTCTCTCTGTAAATACATCTGAGTTGTATGTCCCTCATCTATTCTTCCAATCTATTATAGAGAATTCTATTATCCACGGATTAAGGGACTCTAAAGGTAGCGTGATCACTATTAAACTGGAGACCCTCAAAGATATGGTGCACATATCTATTACAGATAATGGAAATGGTCAAAAAACAGAACAAGTATCAAAAAATGAAAACAATTACAAATCAGCTGGATTAGAAATATTAAAAAATAGATTAACCTCTTTAGAGGATCATTACAGAAAGACGTGTTCCTTTGAAATTAAAATCGCAGGAGGTAATTTGGGTACTGAAGTTTCTATGACATTCCCCGTAATTAGTATTCCTCCAAAGTTTAAAATGCTATAATATAAACGGTAGTCTCGGGTTAGGTTTATCAGTGAGTATTCCAAACTCACCATTAAGATACTTAAAGTATGCCGAAGCTCCTATCATAGCAGCATTATCAGTGCAGTACTGAAAATCCGGAATATGTGAAGCCCATCCTTTTTCGAGTGCTAAAGAAGTGAAATTATCTCTCAAGTAAGAGTTTGCAGAAACTCCTCCCGCCAGCGCTACCTCCGAAATTCCTGTCTTTTCACAAGCCATCCCTAGCTCGCTTAATAAAATAGTAACTATGGTGTGCTGAACAGAAGCACATATATCATTAATGTTCTCCGAAATGAAATTAGGGTTTTGTTTCATTTCTCTCTGGAGAAACTGAAGAATATTTGTCTTTAAGCCACTAAATGAAAAATGCAATGGCTTCACTTTAGGCTTAGTAAAAGAAAACTTTAGAGGGTCTCCTGTTTTGGCCAATTCATCTATTATCGGACCTCCTGGATAATCTAACCCTAATATTTTAGCCGTTTTATCAAATGCTTCTCCTGCTGCATCATCAATCGTCTGTCCTAATATTTCAAATTCATTTGGGGCATTGACTCTTACTAATTGCGTATGCCCACCGCTCACGGTCAAACAAATAAAAGGAAATTTCGGCTTTGTCTCTAGATTTAAAAAGTGGGCCATTATATGTCCATGCATATGATTTACAGCCAAAAACTTTAGATTAGTCCCTAAAGACAAACCCTTTATAAAGTTCCCTCCTACTAATAACGAACCCAACAACCCAGGTCCTTGGGTAAATGCCAGAGCATCTAGGTCTTCGAGTTTTATATTAGCATCGGTTAAAGCAGTGATCACTGTAGGAACAATATTGGCCATATGCTTTCGACTGGCTAGTTCTGGAACCACTCCACCAAATTTTTCGTGAATTTGTTGAGAACACACCACATTTGAAAGAACTTCTAATCCTCTTAAAACAGCGGCACTTGTATCATCACAAGAAGATTCTATACTTAAAATTACTGGTTGTTTTTCTCTCATTTCACAGACGGATTTCTTCCTTATCCTATCACAAAATTAGGTTAATTTGCATGAATATTGCTAAGCAATAGAGGAATGAGAAAAGCTCGAAAAATACTGTTGTGGACATTACTCGCATTATTGCTATTAGCCGCTGCTTTATTCCTAGCGTTGCAATTTTCAAGTGTACAAACATTCATCGGGCAGCAGACTGGTAAATATCTAAGTAAACAGCTTGGAACAGAAATCTCTATAAAGTCTTTAAAAATAGATCTATGGGATTCCATCCTATTGGAAGACGTTTTAATTAGAGATTCTAAAAAAGATACTTTAGCATATATACAAGGACTTAACACCGGCTCTTTCTCACTTAAACTTGAGGATAAAAGTGTCTTTCTTACTAAAATCACCTTAGAAGCGCCTCTTTTCAAGATGGCCATCTATGAAGGCGAATCTGCTAATAACCTTCAATTTCTTATAGATTCTCTTTCATCCGACTCTGAATCTGGGGGGAAATGGAAAATAGAAGTTACTGACTTAGATATTATAAAAGGAAGATTTGAATATCAGGATTTTAATTATGCAGATAGTTTAGCGGAGACCTTAAACTCAAGGAGAATAAGAATAAAGGAGCTAAATGCCGACTTGTCTGGATTCCAAATTATCGGAGATAGCATCTTATTTAAGAGCAACTCCCTTTCTGCTGCAGAATCTAGCGAGTTGGCTATATCCAAACTAAACTCTGACGTGACTATAGCTCCTTCAGGAATATCCTTAATGGATGCTTCCTTTTCTCTAAACAATTCTGACATCTCAGGAAACATCCAATTAAAAACTGATTCCTTTGGTTCTTATTCGAAGTATGTGTCTACCGTTAACCATGATATCACTTTTCATAATTCCACACTGAACCTAGCCGATTTAAACAAGTTTAGCGCTAATTCAAAATTTTCTGACCTAGAATTAAAAATGGAAGGACGATTAAGAGGAAAAATAGATAAGCTAAAAGGAAAAAGAATTTCTCTTCAGCTAGCCAATAACACAAATTTCATCGGTGATATTTCATTAAACGGACTACCCGAATTATCTCAGACCTTTATAGATTTAGACGTAGAACAACTCAACTCTTCCAGAGCAGATATTCAAACTCTAATTCTTCCGGCATTAGGGATAAACAACGTAAATCTTCCTATCAATTTAAATCAACTCGGAAACTTCAATTTCTCAGGAGACTTCACAGGGTTTATAAACGATTTCGTAGCATACGGTGAGCTCTCTACTCCTATAGGAAAACTAATTACCGATTTGAAATTCAAAGAGATTCCAGGAGATGAACGTTACTCTTATTCTGGAGAATTGACTACTCTAAACTTTGACCTAGCTAAGCTCTATAGCACTGAAAATTTGGGTGTTATTTCTAGTGCTATCGCGGTAAAAGGAAAAGGGATAACTAGAGAATTAGCAGAAATAGACTTAGAAGGAAAGATTAGCTCTATCTCTTTAGGAAAGACTAGTTTTTCTAACATTAGTGCTAGAGGAAATTTAAAAAACAACTTCTTTTCTGGAAACCTTGTGAGCAAAGATGAAAATGCAGACTTAGAGTTTTCTGGAGTTGTAGACTTCAGAGAGTCCATCCCATGGTACTCCTTCAGCTCTAAAATAAAACACCTTAACCTAAATCATTACATTGATGGTTTAGACCAGATAAGCGCCTTAAAAACAAATCTCAGTATTGAAGGTTCGGGCTCTAACCCAGATAATATTACTGGGGAAATTTGTTTTGAAAACACCGAATTTTCATCAGGAGGAACTCCAGTTAAAATTAATTCCATTTTTATACACTCTTCACTAAGCCCAGAAAGAGATATAATCTTAGAATCCGATATAATTAAAGGGGAACTAAAAGGAAAATACACCTACGATCAAATAGTGAACTCTGCTGCCCGAATAGCAGAAAACTTCACTCCTACCATTACATCCGACTCGCTCATTCCTGCTGGTGACTTTAGCTTAACCCTTAATGTAATAGATTTCCAAAAACTCAGAAATTATCTAAGCAAAGAAATTTATGTTTCTAAAGGAAGTAACCTCTACTATTCTGAAAATGGCCGAAACAGTCATCTTTTAATAGAAACAGATACAGTCTCTTATCATGGGGTAAGTCTCAATTATCTCAATCTCGGGTACCACCGACTAACTGATGAAGTATCGATAAACATGAACTCATCGGAGTTAAACATTAATAATCAGTTTAAAATAATTCAGCCTAAATTAATATCTGAGGGAACTAAACATGGATTAAACTCTAATTTCTCATGGAATAATGGAGAAGAAAACAGCTCTGGAGATATCGACTTTTCCTATTCTCTCGACTCGACTAACTATACCTTAGGATTTGGCTCTGGGACTCTATTTGCAGGTCCAGCCAAGTGGAACATACAACCTAACGGGAAATTTATTACAGATGGATCAGAATTTTCATTTGAAAACTTTATACTCCAAAACGAAGACCAACAAGTATTTGTAAATGGCAGTTTAAATGATGGAAATAAAACAGACTTCATCCTAGAAAATCTAGATCTGTCTTCTGTCAATTACTTCACCTCTTCTGGCAGCGCTCAGGTAAATGGAATTCTAAACGGAAGCCTTGTGTTCTCTGATTTACTGAGCTCAAGTGAGGCTAACAGCAGCTTTACTTTGAACGATTTTAAACTTGACGAGGTCGTTTTAGGAGACATAAACACGACTGGAAAATGGAATTCTGATCAAAAAGTTATAGAGTTATCTGGAGAACTAACGAATAATGAAAATAAACCTTTTTCTTTTTCAGGAACCTATTCACCTTCAGAAGAAGAAAACCCTCTAGATTTTAAAGTAACAGCTAAAGAGTTCGAGTTGAATTTTCTCTCCTCTATTGTTAAAAGTGCTGTAAGTGAATTTGGAGGTTCTTTATCTGGAGAAATAGATGTCAAAGGAACCCTTTCGAAACCGCTATTACATGGTGATTTGTCTTTCAATGACGCAGAAGTGAAAATAGACTTTCTAAATACATCCTACACGCTAAGAGATGCTGTAGAGATTACCTCTGATATGTTTCTATTGGAGAATATCGAGATTGTAGACCCCGAAGGAAATGTGGGCCACGTTATAGGTTCAGTTGTCCATGAAAATTTCAGAGAGTGGAGTTATGACCTTTTCATCGATATAGAGAAAACTCCTTTTCTTTGCTTGAATACTACTGAAGATCAAAATGAACTCTTCTATGGAAGAGCATATGGCTCAGGATTTATTAGCATATTCGGATATGATGACTTCCTAGAAATCAACGCCAACGCTTCTGCCGAAAAAGGAACGATCATAAATATGCCTTTAGGAAATAGTGAGGAAGTAACTTTCGAGGATTTCGTCTCTTTTGTTATTCCTGAAGAAAAAATTAAAAATGACGGCCTATCTCAGTTGCAGTCTGACTTTAACCTATCTATAGATTTAGAAATAGACGTGAAAAAAGAGGCTGTTTTTAAAATGATCTTTGACCAAGTGACAGGCGATGTTTTGGAAGGGAGCGGAAAAGGACACCTCTCAATGATAGTCAATGATGATGAGGATTTCCAAATGTATGGCACTATAGAAATAGTAGACGGTGAGTATCTATTTACACTTCAAAACATTATTAATAAAGCTTTTGAAATAGAACCTGGAGGCACTATTAGCTGGTATGGAGATCCATTTCTAGCAGATATTAACCTAGAGACTGTCTACAGACTTTCAGCTCCTTTATATGACATAATAGGCTCATCTGATGACAATGAATCTTATAAGAAAAGGGTTCCGGTTAACTTAGTCATGAATCTAGATGGGAAACTTCTGAACCCAGGAATAGCATTCGATATAGAGTTACCCACCTCAGATGAGATAACCAAAAGCAGAGTTAACAGCGCTATAGGCACTGAGCAAGAAAAAAACCGTCAAGCTTTTAGTCTTCTCGTTTTAAAGAAATTTCTACCTACCACTAGTTTTAACGGTCTTGGCCATAGCCAACTTGGACTCGCTGAAAACAGCACTGAATTCCTCTCTAGTCAGTTAAACAACTGGCTTTCTCAAATAACTGATGATGTAGACATCGGACTAAGTTATAGACCTGGAGATGAAATTAGCAGTCAAGAGATCGCTTTAGCGCTTAGCACACAACTGTTTAGTGATAAATTATATATAAGTGGTAACCTTGGTGTCACTCGTGGAAATGAAAGAAATCATAACCCCAATACGCTGATTGGTGATGTACGCTTAGAGTATCTTTTGGGAAAAGATGGTAAGATTAGACTGCTGGTTTATAATGACACGAATAACTTTGACATAAACACCACCAGCTATGAGACTTCATCTACCCAGGGAGCAGGAATACTTTATAAAGAAGAGTTCGAGTCATGGGATGAGTTTGTAGTAAACTTTAAAAAACTGCTAACCTCTAAGAAGAAATTGTAGTCTATCAGCGTTGCAACGCCAGGCTATACCGACTAACGAATAGTACAATCAGTTTCATTTTACACCTTCTCTTTTTAAGTGTTGACTAAACGGACATACGCTAGGAGTGGAAAAACCTTTTAACTATAACGAAACTTGTTTTCAATCTCCTGAGAGTTAAGTCAACCCTCATAAAAATAAGCTCTAATTCTAATCAAAACTATTCCGTTTGAAAAAACCCTCCAATCTCAGACCAGAAGGTAGCTAGATTTGTTTGCTCTCTATCAATGACCCTAGAACCTGCTTTAGCAGACCCTAAAGTCACCCCACTCAAAATCGGATACGGTTCTAATTATTAAAGTTTAGAGCAAAAAAAACGCCCTCCTAAGAGGGCGTTTAAATTATCTTGAAGTCTAAACTTACTGCTTGATTATTCTATGAGAGATACTCTCATTTCCTACAATTACGTTAAGGAAATAAACACCGCTAGCTTGACCCATTAAACTAATCTCGTTATTCCAAATCCCGCTTAACGTTCCGAAATCAGTAGACTGAACTTCAGCTCCTATTGAATTTAAAACTTTAGCGCTTACTGCCTGTCCAGCTAATCCTTCTATAGAAAGATTCACTATTCCATTCGTAGGATTAGGGAACATACTGATTTGAATATTATTCTTTAATTCATAAAGACCTATAGCCATTAAGAAATCTTCAGAAGACTCACATCCGTTTTCATCCGAGATCGTTAAATTAATAACATCTCCCATCTCTGTTTCACAAAGACCATCTATAGTATTTCCTACTACCTGAGTTCCGTCTGCTAATGTCCAAACGATAGTAAGGTTTCCTGTACCCCCACCTTCATTAATTACTTCAAACATTCCGTCACATGCACCAACTTCACTAACTCCAGCATTTTCTTCGCTAGGAGTAACGTCATACTGAATAGCATTAGGCGCGTCTACTGTGAATGTATCACTTCCAGTACAACCATCGCTTTCCGCACAAATGACATAGTCTCCTTCAGCAAGCGCATCGAAACATACGTTATTAAATTCAAAATTCTCACATTCGCCAATACTATAAGAAAAGTTTCCGTTTCCACCGAATCCTGAAACACAAATTCCTCCATCTTCACTTCCGAAACAAGTTACATCAGTAATAGAGTTCGCATTAACACCTACCTGCGCAGGACCAGTAATTCCAGTTAACATCCCTGAAACTGTACATCCATTTGCATCTGTAGCTATTACTGTATAATCCATTCCTGGTAAAAGACCACAAAGGTTATTCCCTGCCTGAGGCTCTATCCATCCCTCTATCTCATAAGTGATAGTAGGAACTCCACCAGTAGCTAGAGCGATTCCACATGCATCAGCTACATCTCCACAAGAAGCAGGAGATAATGCAGACAATGAAATACCCATTTGTAACGGATCATTAAGAGCTATAGCCGTTGAATTCTCTACACAACCATTAGCATCCTGTACAAACACTACGTGATTCGCTGAGGGTAAACCAGTAAAACACAATTCTGAAGACTCATCAGAGAAATCTTCTGTAGCTATTGAAGTCAAATAAGGAGCAACTCCTCCCGTTATTTCAACACATACTTGGCCATCACTAAACCCAAAACAAGAGGGGTTATTAGAATCAGCTCCATTTGCTGTAATTACTATTTCAATTCCTTCACCTATAGTGTAGGGAGCAGAGGCTATACACCCTTCTGCATCTCTTACCTGATAAACATAGTTTCCGGCTGGTAAACCATTAAATAAAGAAGAAACTACAAATGGACCGTTATTAGCAGAATGAAGAACAGAACCCTGAGCTCCAGTAACAGCACTAACATTTACACTTCCATTAAATGCCCCGAAACAACTCGCATCAGTAATAACTAAATCAGTAGTATCAAGAGCTATAGTACACGGATACTCACATGAATTATCATCTACTGTAGCTATTGGATCATAGTTATCAGCAGCTGGATCGGTACATCCAAGTCCTCCTTCAGCGGTGGTAGCAAAAGCATAATAGAAATCATCTTGAGAGTCATCACTCGGCACACCATTAGTAAATACTTGCACATTTCCAGCGAAAGATAAATTCATATTAAATTCATCCGCATTATTTGTTGTAAACTGGCCTATGGAGACTCTTAAATCGTCTCCAGCTACTCCATTTTCTGCACCAGGAAGGATGAAATAAGCTAATCCTGTAAAGTCGTCAGAATAAATACCTTCACCTTCTTCGAAGTTAGTTAACCAAGGATTTCCAGCGCCACCTAGAGCATTAATAGAAGAGTAAGTAGGATTGTCAGTATCTACATGATACCCTATAGTTAAATAAGAATCATATGCTAATAAGGGCAAAAAACCAATAAGAGCTGAATTCAAAGGACCGACAGCCGCACCACCTGGATGCTGAAAAAATTGCTCATTTGGATCTGTTAACTGTATGGATAAAGGATTATCTACGTTTCCTGACACATTTACTACATAATCATCTGCATTTGTAACATTTGCATAAAGACGGTAAGTAATATACCCATCCAAATTAACAGATCCTAATTCGAAATCTTCGTAGACGGTACCGTCATGTACATAATGCTCTTCAAACTCTACACTAATTAATTGTGCGTTGGCTATACCTGCAAAAAAAAGCACGAAAGCTGATAGTAAAATTCTTTTCATTTTTAATATTTAGTCGATTTTAAACCAAATATACACCCTTAGCTGTTCTGCACTATATATTTAATTCAATTTTATTTCAACTAATTTCTAATAAATTGGAAGCTTAACAAACGATTGAAATTCTACTTGTTTCAACTGTTCCTATTTATAGACTTTTAGGCTAAAAGAATTCTGATGTTTCTGCCTTTCCCTAATTTATAATAGTCTAGCTAGTTTAACTTCAAGAAACAATCCGCTTAGTCTGTTCAATTAAATTAATCCAAGTTACAACTGGTGGACTTGATAGATTAACACCACCAACAACATTGAAGACAGGGAATTGTGTAACAGAAGAATTAAGGCTTGAAATTATATTCCAAAAATAAAAGTCAGTAAACAAAGTTGAATCCATAGTTGGGAGGTTAGAAAGCTTAACGTTTGGATCGTTGTATTGCGAACCAACGCCATATATGCACAAATGATACTTTTTAAAAGGTATCATTTACATTACTAGATAACGTTAATTCATAAAAATTAGCAGAACCTGGATAGCTAAATCCAGTAGCAGTAAAATTTCCATTACATGGAAGTGTTGCTGGTAAAAAAATTAGTGAATCTAAAACTTGGAATATAATATGATAAGAGTCATTAACATTACCAAGAGTAGATGGGCAAGTGGTTGTGCTCGTAGAAAATAAACTCTGGGAACCAATTGAACCAGGAACAGTAACCGAAAACAACCAAATGGCTGTTGACGGTGAAGATTTCGGAAAAGTCAGCAATGCTGATAAGACCTACAATTCAGTCCTCAGCAAAAAGATGAGCGGCAAAACGCGCTATCGTTTCAGGGCTTTAGCTCAAGGAAGAGCTGCAAACTGATTGCAGTAGTTTCCAATAAGTTTTTGCTGTAATAAAAAACACCCAACATTGCTGTTGGGTGTTTTACTAATATCTCTATTTAACAAGGGTAATTGTTTTTCTTGTAGCTAAATTAACGGCCAATACAAGACAATAACCCAACTACTCACCCTAATAACAAACTTAAAAAAATATTTTTTTCATTATAATCCTATCCATACTGGGATTGGTAGGCTAAAACTAAATCCTAAATTCGTTAAAACAGGAAATTGAGTTGATGTATAAAAGGTTGCGTCACTATAATTCTTTTGAAAATAACTCACATTTGTAAAAAATGGATTTACAGTAAATTGAGAAACAGAACCTATCTTAAAGTTGTGAACTTGTGACCCCAAATTAGTCATATAAACTCTACAACGCAGACTATAAGTAAATCCAGGGAACAACATATTAGTTTCAGTACTACTGCCAATCCCATCAATATTTGGATCAAAATTTACTGTGTTTGTATGTGTATAAATAATAGGAGTGTAACCAGTAGGAGTAATACAACTATTGTAATTAAGAACTTGAAATTTGTCTTTTACAATTATAGTATCTGTAACTTGAAAAGAAATATAATGTTCTTGATTATTTGTGGCAGACCCACCACAAGTTGCCATAGAGGTAAACAAATAATCCAAGTTATTGTTATCTAAACCGGGCGCCAATACCAATACACTTCCATCAGAATAATTCATAACCATATCTCCATAACTATAATTAGTTGTAGAAATTGAATTAACACCTGTAGAATCTGGGTAATTTACAGGTAAAGTGACCAAAGAATTTGGACTGTTTGATGAAGCAGATGCAGAACCTCCACCTCCACAACCTGCAAAGTAATTCTCATCTACTAAGTAGCCATTAAACGCACTTGAACCTGAACCAGATACAGTTACGACTTGTCCTTGCTTGATAACTAAAGGTATACTAAGACTCGTAGCAGAACCACTACTATTGTCATTAAACTTACCATATGCTAAATCAATACCATCTATTTTTAAGCTGCTATTTGATATATACAAATTTGTAATGTATAGATTTTTTCCAGAAGGAACTGTATAGCTTGAACTAAGGTCATGTGTAATTGGATCTGAAATGGCATCTACTAAGTAGCCATTAAACGCACTTGAACCTGAGCCAGGTACAGTTACGACTTGTCCTTGCTTGATAACTAAAGGTATACTAAGACTCGTAGCAGAACCACTACTATTGTTATTAAACTTACCATATGCTACATCAATACCATCTATTTTTAAGCTGCTATTGAATATATACAAATTTGTAACGTATAAATTTTTTCCAGAAGGGACTGTATAGCTTAAACTAAGGTCATGTGTAATTGGTTCTCCACCTAACCCATCTGGATATAAAATATCACATCCTCCACCAATTCCCCCACTAACATTAGCCGTAAAACTTGAATCAGCAGTTATAATATTAGCTAATGAGTCGTAGTCCAATACGGCATCAATTCCATTTACTCCAGTATCACCTTGAGGGCCGACTGTTCCAGTTTCACCTTGTGGTCCAATTTCACCAACAGCTCCAGTATCACCTTGTGGTCCTGCTACTCCGATTTCACCAACTGCTCCAGTATCTCCCTGAGGTCCTGATACTCCGGTTTGACCGATTAGTCCAGGATCTCCTTGAGGTCCTGCTACTCCGGTTTCACCTACTGCTCCAGTATCACCTTGGGGTCCTGCTACTCCTATTTCACCAAGCGCCCCAGTTTCACCGACAGCTCCAGTATCTCCTTGCGGTCCTGCTACTCCGGTTTCACCAACTGCTCCTGTTTCACCAACTGCTCCTGTATCTCCTTGTGGACCTGCTACTCCGGTTTCACCAGCTGCTCCAGTGTCTCCCTGAGGTCCTGCTATACCGGTTTCACCAACAGCTCCAGTATCTCCCTGAGGTCCTGCTACTCCGGTTTCACCAACTGCTCCTGTTTCACCAACTGCTCCTGTATCTCCTTGAGGTCCTGCTACTCCGGTTTCACCTACTGCTCCAGTATCTCCTTGTGGACCTGCTACTCCGGTTTCACCTACTGCTCCAGTATCTCCCTGAGGTCCTGCTACTCCGGTTTCACCAACCGCCCCAGTTTCACCTACTGCTCCAGTATCCCCTTGTGGACCTTGGGAGCCTGTATCACCAACTGACCCAGAAGCACCCTGCGCTCCTGAGTCTCCTTGTGATCCTGCATCGCCTTGCGCGCCTGTATCTCCTTGAATACCTTGTTCCCCAACTAACCCCGCGACTCCTTGAATTCCTTGTTCACCAGCTGATCCAGCTTCGCCTTGCTCTCCTGCATTGCCTGCTGGACCTATCTCACCTTGAATTCCTTGAGAACCTGCTGCTCCAACTTCTCCTGGAATACCTTGTACACCTTGATCTCCTTGATTACCTTCCACTCCTGATTCTCCTTGCAGCCCTGCTTCGCCTTGAATTCCTTGATCGCCTTGGTCTCCAACTGCACCATTTATTCCATTACTTCCGGCAATTCCTTGTGCCCCATTATTTCCTTGTGGACCTTCTAGACCGTCTGCTCCATCCTCTCCGTCTTGTCCGTCTGCTCCGTCTGCTCCATCACTCCCTGCTGGGCCTGGAGTGGAGCTGCCTGAAGTCTTAGCATATAATGCATAAGGAACACTCATTAACTGGCTTGTTCCCATTACTTCATAGGTCATGCCTCCTGTGATGTCTACTGCAGTCTCCATAAAATAGGGGCCGTTTGCCCAGTCTATCATGGTAAAATCGTCTGTGCTTATTCCTGTGCCTATCTCTAAGTTTACTATGCCATAAGCGTTTGTAGTGATTGAAAACGTCTCTGTATAAACAGATGTGCCTCCTATACTGCCTTGCTGAATAGTCAACTGCATCCCTACCGCTTGGTCAGTTAGTATGAGGCTTCCTGCATCTCTTACCACTGCTTGGTATTTAAAGCCTTCTGGGGATTGACCTAACGCAATAAAAGATAGTGTTATGGATATAATGGTTAATAGTAGAGTTCTCATTTTTTAGTGGGTTTTAATTAGTCTAAATGTTTTTAATTTCTGTTTTCCATTATTCAATACCAGTGAATAACCACCTGCAGCCAGGTGAACTAGTTGTATTGGTGTTTGCTCCGCAAAGAGTTTATTCTGCATTAATAATTTACCTTGCACATCATAAAGCGTGTACGTTACATCCTCGAACTTACTTGTTCTTATGTTTAAGATATCCTCTGTGGGATTAGGGAAAATGATAGCCTCATAACTTGGAAAGTGATCATCTACTCCTAAGACATTTAGGTTTGTTTGATGAAAACCTTGGGTGATATTATTACCTCCATTGGATCCTGTCGCTGTAATCACCTCTCCTATGGTAAAATCTATGCTTCCGTTAGCATTTGAATATGAATCTCCTTGAGTGGAGACTACCTCCTGAGCGGTTCCTGATAAAACTATCAATAGTAATAAGCAGGAAAGTGTTTGCTTAATCATGGTTTGGTTTTTTATTTGAGTCCTGCAAAAGTAACTCGAAAAAAAAGTAAATTTGGTACACAAAAAGTACATTTGATAGATCTATTAAAAGAAGAGTGCGAGATTAAAATCGGACTGAAGGTAAAGAAATTGGGAGATTGTAAATTTTTATCTGACGCTATTTTCAACACACTAAATATTGAACTAAACTATAACACACTTAGAAGAATATGGGGGTTGGCTTCCTATGTAAAGCCACGGCTAACCACACTCGATATTCTATCACAATTTAATGGATACAATAATTACTCTCACTTTTCTAGCACATGTATCTACCGAAAAGAACTAAAAAATCAAGACCGAAGTTATAAATTAATTTATAAGGCCGACCACAGTGAATTATTAAGTTTTATAAAAAACTTAAAAAAAACTTCATCAGATTTTCCAAATATTATAATACGCCTATCCAGAGAACTTATTTATAGAAAAGATTATGATTTACTTGATAAACTTTTTACAACTAAGGAACTAAATCATGACTCCTTCTCTTACACCGAAGCGCTTTATATTGGAAACTCAATAGGCTTGTTAATTAGGGAAAATCCATTTCAACATAATAAGCTGCAGCAAAATATAAATTTCATAAGGCTAGTATATTTGACTTTTGTAGATTATTCAAGTATATCAAGTTATTATGGCGATTGGATTAACCTCACCTCTAAAAGCCCACAAACACCTGATATTTTTCATTTCTGTGAGTCAGTTGCGCAGTTTAAAAAATTTCTATTTCTTAAGCCTTTAGATTCTAATGCTCTTGATTTAGTTAAGACAAAGAATGTTCATCCTATCCTATTAGGTAGAATATTATCGGTAAGGATATTAGCCGGTAATTACAAAACACTTGAATCGTTACTAATCCCCTATTTTAATAGCGTCACCGAGAGAAATTCGACCCAAATAGAAATGTCTTACGAGTTAATGATTAGTGCCATCACCTCTCGAAATATAGAATTAATGGGATATATTAAAACTCAAATAAACCCAAACATTCAACCGAAATTCCACTACCATAAGAACCATATAAACATCTATTATTTGATGTGTATGTTTTACTATAAGCTGATTAAGAATAATCCAGAAAAGAAAAAATTCTCCAAACTTTTCAACTCTGCTGAATTGCAATCCAGCTATGAAGAATACATTACTTTGCTTATCCTCATTTTCAACTATTCAGAAACAGGTTCAAAGAACTTAAAGACGAGATACAAACAAAATTACATGGATTTAGCACGAGAATTAAACTACCCTTATTTTCTTGAAGGCTTATTGGATAATTATTTCACGCCTTTAAATTAAATTAGCTATAATTCAGTATGTTAATAGCTCATACTTAATGTAAATATTTACCTTTATAAATTAGCTGATCAGGTGACCTCCGCTGGTGAGAGTTCAAACTTTTTTGAGAATCTAAAGACCGTTCTTAGAATATAGATTAATCTCCACCTCTATTGAGTTCTGAATTGAGCTTCACAGACGATTTAAGCCACATTAAACTATCAGGGCCCGTTTGATTTAGGTTTACGTGTTTATTGTGGGGTTTTTTACTGTCTATTTACTGCCAGTTATGCCGTTAATAGCACAGTAAAACGTCTAACTACAACCCACAAAAAAACCCTAAACTATTGCTAGTAAAGGGTTTACTTGTGACCCCGACAAGATTCGAACCTGTAACCTCCTGATTCGTAATCAGGTGCGCTATCCAGTTGCGCCACGGGGCCATTTTGAGTGCAAATATAAGTAGGACACTCCTACTATTCTACCTTTTTAAATTCTAATTCTGTAAAATCAAAATCGGGGTTAGGAACATCTACTTTTACTTCACCCACTTTTCCTTCTGCATTCAGCACAAAAGTCATAAACCCTGAAGGAAGCATCATCTGTGTACCCCAGTTTAATCTGAACGTATCATAATGCCAATGTCTAATAGTTCCTCTGAAAATAGGCGTAGGTTCGAACTGAAATGCCAGCTGGTCTCCTATCGCTTTTAGCGTTAAGTCTCCATACATCTCTGAGTTATACGTTCCAGCATACTCCTTTAAGTCTAAAGATGTTTTAGTCTCTGGCACTTGAGATTCTTCTAACTGTTTTAAGTCGGCTGCATCTGCTTCGTCTACTTGATTTTTTATGTCTAAGTAAAATTTACTCCAGTCATTTTTGTTTTTTGATTCGCTCAAAAACTCATCTAAAATCTGATAGGTGAGCGGTGCTGTTATCCATGTATTTGTATTGGTTAGAATAACTATTCCCAGATTTTCTTCAGGAACCATGGCTACTTTAGAGATGAAACCATCATACCCTCCTCCGTGATTCACCACTTTATGTCCATGGTAATTAAAGATATCCCAGCCAAGTCCATAACCAGAAAAAGTCTTACTGGGGAAGTTTTTCTTACTCCAATTACTAATACTCTTAGGAGTTTTCACGCTATGCATCTCTGCAGTTCTAGCGACACTCCATAACGTGTCTAAATTATGAATCCCCGAGTTTAGTTGAGTAAAGAGCCATTCTTTCATCTCTGATACTGAAGATATAATCGACCCTGCTGCTGACATGTTATCCCAGTTTATCCATTCTATTGGGATTTGTTTTTCGAATTTATAGTTATGGGGGCTGGAGACATCCATTCCATTTTTTATTTCCAGCGTGCTCGTTAAGGTTCGTTCCATTCCTATGGGAGTTAATATTCTCAGTTTCACGAAATCCTCCCAGCTCATTCCGCTTACTGCTGCTACTACTTCCCCTGCTGCTGTAAACATTATATTCTGGTATCCATACCCTTCTCTAAAGCCACGAACAGGCTTTAAGAATTGAGCTCTTTTTATGACTTCTACCCTACTGTGCGTAGTTCCATACCACAATAAATCACCACTAAAAGTGGCTAAACCACTTCTATGTGTAACCAAGTCTTCTATGGTGAACTCCTGAGTAACATAGGGATCATACATCTTAAAATAAGGTAAGTAGTCTACGACCTTATCTGTCCAGTTGATCTTTCCTTCATCTACTAGCATGGATAAACTGGCTGTGGTAAACGCCTTAGTGTTGCTGGCTATGGCCATTAAGGTGTTTTCAGTGACCGGCTCATTGGTTTCTGTATTTCTAACTCCGTATCCTTTTTCTAAAAGAACTTCGCCATCTTTTACTATTAATACCTCCATACCAGGAACTCCCCAGTCCTGCATAGCCTTTTCGAGGTAGGTGTCTAGGTTCTTTATTTGTTTGGTTTGGCATTGCAACGCGAATGGAAGAGCCACAAACAAGAAAGCAAGGAAATGCGATAGTCTTTTCATATCTAAATTTTAGGACAAATTTAACGATGTAAGATTATCTTTGTACCATGAAGTTCAAGCCTGGAGATAAAGTGAAGTTTTTAGACCAAGTAGGTGAAGGAGTAGTGAAGGCTATTCTACCTAACGGAAAACTTATAATAGAGGATGATATAGGATTCGATTACGAAGTAGGAACGGCAGAGGTAATATTATCTCAAGGGTCTTCCGCTGAGGCTAAACTTTATGAAGCCGCTCCGCCTACTGAAACGAGCATATTTCATAAAGATGTAGATGAGACAAAACTGGAGACAGCCCAAGATAAATTTGCCGATTTATATAAAGAAAAAACTCACAATACTGATTCCGAGGCCATGGAAGTGGATTTGCATATCCATGAATTATTAGATCATACACAAGGAATGAGTAATGGAGAGATGCTCGAACATCAAATCAGGCATTTCGAAAGAATGATGTCAATAGCTGAGAGAAAAAAAGTGGCTCGGGTAGTTTTCATTCATGGAATAGGTGAGGGTGTTCTTAGGGCTGAAATAAGACGGTTAATTGAACAGTTTTATCCGAACTGTTCCTATGCCGATGGAAATTACAGAACATACGGCATAGGAGCTACACAGATTAAGATAAGGTATAACTAGTCTTTGACTAGAACCACATGAAAATTTACACCCAATCTATCTTAGATCAGAGCCTAATTATTTTTTTCTTTTTCTGAAAAACCTAGGATCTCTGTATACTTTATTTGACTTTTCAGTGGCCTGAAAGGAAACGTTTTTTTTAAGCTTCCAAGTGTCTTTATCTAACTCATAAGCATCGAAAGTTCCATCTGGCCCATAGAACTGAAAGTTTCCTTCCATTTCTGGAGACCGAGGCGTTAAGTGATCTAAAATAATTCTATCACTGCCGGCTTGATAACGCACAGCCATGCTTACTTCTGCACTAAATTCGAAAATCACTCTTTTCTTCAGTCCCTTATCTCCTTCGAAAATAGACTCGCCTAATCTAGGTTGGCCATTTCTAATGGTAAGCACATCTATATACTTTTTAGTTAGCGCCTTTTTTTCTGGGCTGTACCCGAGCAGCGTATAGATTTTAGATCTCCCTTTCTTGACAGGAATGATGTCATAATACAAACAGCCATACCACTTGTCTAAATCTAGATAACGTGATTCCAATTTCTTCTCTTTTCTAGTTGGAATTTTAAATTCTTCTACATTATTATATCCAATTTCTGTAGGAAGAACTAAATAAGCTTTGAACTGATTAACTCCATTATTTAATGGGATGTTCCAATTAAAAATCATAAAAGCCGCATCATCTGGCTTAAGAATAGCCATCTTCTTTATGGAAGAAAAATCATGTTTGAAAACAGCTGGATTGGCTAAACTAGAATTCATCAACTCTTCCAACTTTAGAGAATTCATTTGCTTTTCATCATCTGACGAGCTAGTCACTATCCCCTCTAAAAAATGAGCAAGGCTATCTTCAAACTGAATCATTTCTGAATTCTGGAGATGAGCTAAAGAACCTGTAAAAAGGAAAGTGATGAAGAAGAAAATTCTCATGGTAATAAAACAACTACGGGTGTGACATATTGTGCTAGACAAAAAAAAGGCCAAATTCATAGAATTCGGCCTTTAGTTTATTTAATTATTATCATTTATAGGTGCATGAACTCTTTTTTAGCTAAAAGCTCATCTTCCGTCTCTTCATGATCTGGATCATCTACACAGCAGTCTACAGGACAAACAGCGGCACACTGAGGCTCATCATGAAATCCTACACACTCTGTACATTTATCTGTTACGATATAATACACATCCATACTTCCTGGATCATTCTCAGCATCAGCTTCATAAGTATTACCCTTAGGCGTAGTTTGAGAACCTGTTAAGTTAGTTCCATCTGAAAGCTTCCATTCTAAAGCACCTTCATAAATTGCATTATTTGGACATTCAGGTTCACATGCTCCGCAGTTAATACATTCATCCGTAATCGTTATAGCCATGGTGTTCTATTCTTTACTTTTGCATGCAAATATAGTATCATTAAATTTCAGTTCTTTCACTTTTATAAGAACGATTCTATCAAAATATTGTTAATGTCTTTAGTAAGAAACAGAATTAAGTCTAGCATCACTTTAGGAAAAATTTTCGAATCACTTTCCAAAGAACAATCCTGGCCTGGATTCGAAATAGGTTTAAGTGAGGAAGAATACTCCAACGGACTGGAAACCATATCTATGTCTGTTCATCATAATGGATGGTTCACGAAACAAAGTGTTCAAACCGCACTTTCTTCATGGGCTAAAGCCTTAACTGAAGAAAGTCTAGAAAATTGGTTAAGTCATTATAAAGAAAACAACACTCAACCGAAGAAGATAGGAATTATAGCCGCAGGAAACATTCCTATGGTAGGTCTTCATGACATTTTATGTATCCTTTTTTCAGGGAATAGTGCTTTAATAAAACTTTCTTCTAAAGACTCTCACTTAATGATGATGGTCATAGGATATCTCCAGATATTAGATTCAGATTTCAAAAACAGTATTCAGGTAGTCCATGGAAAATTGGAAGGTTTCGATGCGGTTATAGCTACCGGAAGTAATAATTCTTCTCGATATTTCGAATACTACTTTAAAGACAAACCCTCTATCATTAGAAAAAACCGAACTTCTGTAGCTGTTCTTACCGGAGAAGAATCAAAAGAGGAAATGTCTCTTTTAGGAAAAGATATTTTCACTTACTTCGGATTAGGCTGTAGAAACGTCACTAAACTCTACCTAGCAGAGGGCTATGATTTAGACAAATTCTTTAATGGTATTTATGAATTCAAAGAGATTGGGAACCATAATAAATACGCCAACAACTATGATTACCATAGAGCTATATGGCTACTAAACGGTGAAGACTTGCTAGAGAATGGTTTCATATTATTCAAGCAAGATGAATCATTGGTCTCTCCTGTAGGAACTCTTTATTATGAGTTCTATTCTTCTAAGGCAGAACTAGCAGAAAAACTAACCAATAAAAAGGAACAGATTCAGTGTATCGTTTCTTCAGAGGAGGTTCCTTTTGGAAAAGCACAAGAGCCCGGACTAATGGATTATCCAGATGGAGTGGACACTATGGATTTTCTTTTAGCGTTGCAATAAAGAGTGCTATTCTTTAAACATTTTTTATAGTTTCTCTTCTCCGATTCTTACCTGTTTCTGAATCTTAAGATTATCTTCGCAGACATATTAAAGCCATTAATGAAATATTTATTTTTAATACTTATAGCATCTATTACCTTTTCGAGTTGTGATTCTGACATTGACCTTACTGCTCCCTACGAGGATATTACTATTGTTTACGGCTTACTAGACCAGACTGAAGACATTCAATATATTAGAATTAATAAATCTTTTTTAGGAGATGCTCCTTTAGCAGACATGGCTTCTGTGAGAGATAGTGTAGAGTATGATGACTCAGACTTTATCTCTAAAAGAATAGAAAAATGGCAGGGAAATGTAAAAATAGATGAGTGGGAACTTAAAGACACGCTAGTAGAAGCCATAAACGAAAGTCTCTTTTACGTTTCAGGCATCACAGACCCGCTTAGAAAAGTATACTATTTGGATGAGCCTATAGAGGAAGGAGAAAACATTGAATACAAGGTTGTAGTAGAAATTCAAAACAAAGAAAGTGTGTTTGCTACCACTTCTCTAATTGAGAACTCCGATGGCTCCATATCAAACCCGAGATCTAACACAGCTAATAATAGCAGTCAAAGAATTAAATTTTCTGATCCGAGTTCCACGATAAATGGAGTTTACCCAAATTATAAATTTAAATGGAAAAGCGAGATTGGCGCTTCTTTATATGAATTATTCTTAGAGATGGATTACGTAGAGAAAGTTTGGGAATCTCCAGCGCACGAGGTAGAAGTATCAAGTGAATTAAAAACGCTAGAATGGTACCTTGGGAGCACTAAAACGAATCAAATAGCACAGTCTAGTTCACAAAGAGAAGACCTCGAAAAATCTGTCAATGGAGAGTTATTCTTTATAAAAGTGGCGTCTAGATTAGAGATCGATCCAAATATAACACGTGAAATAGGAATTCTGAACGAAGCTATAGTAGATAATCATTACTCGACTTTTAGGTTTAATCTAGTCGTAGCCGATGAGGACTTTGGCTCATTCATAGAGTTTTCGGAGCCCTCTACTAGCTTAGCGCAAGAGAGACCTCAATGGACCAATGTCACAAATGGTCAAGGATTATTCAGCTCACGTCTTAAGCAGCAGGCTTTAGATGTTAGAATGGACAATAACACAATGATAGAATTATGTATAGGTCAATTCACCAATGGTCTGAATTTCTGCTCTAGAGGAGCTAGTACTGACCCTGGAGACTTAGATGAATGTTCATGTGGCTATCTAGTGGATTAGTGTAGAAAAACTCTTCACACAAAATCACACAATCCAATCTTCATTAGTCTTTTTTTCATTTCTAATTTAGCTGACTAGTTAGTCTATATTAGTACTTCATAACAATGGACAAACTATACATAAACACCAATAAAGCAATTTACAAGCTTGAAAATGGGATACTCATCTGTGAATTAAAGCCTGATTTAATCATAGACTTAAAAACCGCGGTCCATCTTGTTAATGAGCGAATAAAAATCACTGAAAATCATTCAATACCTTTTTTGCTTGTCGTGAAAAATTACCTGCTACTTGATAAAGATGCCTTTGTGTATTTAGGCTCGAAAGAAGGAATTCAAAACCTGCAAGCGAGTGCTGTAGTTATAGACAGTCCTTTGCAAAAGCTTATTACCAATTTCAATCTTCTCTTTTATAAAAACGTTATCCCATTTAGGGTATTCAATAGGAAATCTGAAGCCAAACTTTGGTTATTTAAATTTGTGAAAGAGAACGAAAAAGAAATGTTCAAAGACCTACTGTCTTCCTAAATCTCCATTCTTTAAAGCAGACAGAAACTTAGCCCATGCCAATGGATTCATAAGACTGATGTTTTGTGCTGTTCCCATACTTTGCAACCTTAAAGACTCCCTATTCATAGCGAAACTAGCCGATGACGAACCGTCTGGCACTAAAAAAGCTATTCTCTTTTTCATTTCCAAAGGATCTAAATTTCGCTGAAGTCGTGCTAAATTATCCTCCCCTAACTCTAAGGCTAAAAAATCATTCTTAAATGCTGATCTCGATGGCCACGGATAAACATTGACGTTAGCCAGTCTTATCGTGTCTGGTGCTATTAACTGAACTATCGAGTGCATTTTTTCACCTAACCCGTCAGGTATTACATAACTCACATTTCGATACCCGACATTAGAAAATACTATAGTATCTCCCTTAAATGCGGGCAGAGTGAAAAACCCCAGAATATTAGAGATTACCCCAGTATTATCTCGCTTTCTATAAACATTGGAATAAGGCACAGGTAAAAGACTATCGCCAGTAACTAACACTCCACTAAACTGGACAACCTCAGGAACTTTCAGACTATCTATTAAAAAATCATTTGCTTCTTGGCCAGAGCATTGGACTGAGTAACCCCAGATCAAAATTAGAAGAAACGGCTTAATTTTTCGCATTGTCACAAATCTAGGTGAAATAAATCACGTTTTGGCAATTGTAGAACGTTTCCCTAGACCTGTTTGTACCTTTTCTAAGTTAAATCCTGTTAAGTAGATTGAGTCTTAAACTCTGAAGTGAAATGGAACTCTATTTCTGGATAATTCTGACGCTCCATATTTAATATAAATTCAGAGGGAGCTAGATACACGTCATTATTATCCTTATCCTTTAATATCTCTTGGTTCTTAATCCGAATAAACTCTGCTTTTTTCTCTGCGTTGTCTGAAGTAATCCAACAGGCTTTGAAGTAATTTTTAGCTTGGAAATCACATTTAGCGCCATATTCGTTTTCGAGTCTGTACTTTATTACTTCAAACTGAAGCTCTCCTACAGTACCGATGATTTTTCTGCTTCCAATAGGCATCACGAATAATTGGGCCACTCCCTCATCCGTAAGCTGTCTAACTCCTTTTTCGAGCTGCTTAGACTTCATAGGGTCTTTATTAATTACTTCCTTAAACATTTCTGGAGAGAAACTTGGAATTCCTTGGAACATCATCTTCTCGCCTTCTGTTAGAGTATCCCCTATTTTAAAATTTCCCGTATCATAAAGACCTATAACGTCTCCAGGATAAGCTACGTCTATCACACTTTTCGACTGTGCTAAAAAAGCAGCGGGATTAGGAAATTTAAATTTCTTTTCCAATCGAATATGCCTGTAGAACGTATTTCTCTCAAAAGTACCTGAACAGACCCTTAAGAATGCGATTCTATCTCTATGTCTAGGGTCTATGTTCGCGTGAATTTTAAAGATGAAACCAGTAAACTTAGGTTCAGTAGGAAATACCTCTCTCGTATTAGTATGTCTAGGCCTAGGCGAAGGTGCTATCTCTATAAACTTATCGAGCATCTCCTGAATACCGAAGTTGTTTACGGCACTACCGAAGAATACTGGAGCTACTTTTCCTGCCCTATAATCCTCTACATCCAAAGGGTCATAAACACCCTCTACTAATTCCACCTCAGTTCTCAGCTCTTCAGCAGCTTCCTCTCCTATCTGCTCTACTAGCCTCTGATCTTCTAGGCCATCTATAGAAACTTTGGTCTCAGCTATCTTCGTCTTATCGCCTTCGAATAAGTTTAGACTCTTGTCATAAATCTTATAAACCCCCTGAAATGTTCTACCTATTCCTATAGGCCATGACATAGGCCTAACATTGATGGATAATTTCTCCTCTAACTCATCCAGCAAATCGAAAGCATCTCTACCTTCTAGATCCATCTTATTTATATAAACTATTACAGGTGTATCTCTCATTCTACACACCTCCATTAATCTTTCTGTCTGAGCCTCTACTCCTTTTACACAATCTATTACTAAGATTACACTGTCCACCGCAGTTAACGTTCTGTAAGTATCCTCTGCGAAATCCCTGTGCCCTGGAGTATCTAATAAGTTAATAAGCTTGTCTTTATAATGAAAAGCCATAACCGAAGTAGCTACAGAGATTCCTCTCTGCCTTTCTATGTCCATGAAATCCGAAGCAGCACTCTTCTTTATCTTATTATTCTTAACAGCCCCCGCAGTTTGGATAGCTCCACCAAACAAAAGTAATTTTTCAGTCAGTGTAGTTTTACCTGCATCTGGGTGACTTATAATACCGAAGGTTTTCCTTTTTTCTATCTCTTGTTCTAGACTCATGACTGATTTTTCAGAGAGCAAAAGTATGAAAGCAAATCATTACACTGAGAATAGTCCATCGATTGATTAAATTTGGAGTAAACCAGATGATTATGAAAAGACTTTTTACTCTATTAGTTAGCGTTGCAATAGTTCTCCATTGCTACGCACAAGGCGCTCTAAATGAAATAGAACTAGTAGAATTCGTGAGTGGATATAGTGATCCAGTTGGAATATATAATGCTGGAGACAACAGGCTTTTTATCTTAGAACAAAACCAGTCTGACATAGAAATAGTGGACCTAAACGGGAACTACCAAGGTAAATTTTTAGACCTATCATCCATAACCTTAACGGGCGGAGAAAGAGGACTTTTAGGACTAGCTTTTCATCCAGAGTATGCTACTAATGGCAAATTCTATGTAAATTATACCAATAGCACCTCTAACCCTATCACCAATGGCCAAACCGTAATAGCCGAGTATACAGTGAGCGGAGATCCTAATGTGGCTGATGCTGCTAGCGGAGTGACCTTACTGTCTATAAATCAAGATTTCTCTAATCATAATGGAGGAAACATAGCCTTCGGAGCAGATGGGTATTTATATATAGGTACTGGAGATGGAGGAAGCGGTGGAGACCCAAACAATAGAGCTCAAGACACTAATTCACATTTAGGTAAAATGTTACGAATAGAAGTTACTGGAGATGGCTCTTATTCTATACCGATAGACAATCCTTTCGTTTCTGATGCTGCTGTACTGGATGAAATATGGAGTATAGGATTAAGAAACCCTTGGAAGTTTAGTTTCGATAGTCAAACCGGGGATCTTTGGATAGGTGACGTGGGTCAAAACGTAAAGGAGGAAGTAAACTTCGAACCTGCGGGCACAGGCGGTTTAAATTATGGATGGAGATGTAGAGAAGGTTTTTCAAGTTACAATACCTCTGGCTGCACCGGCCTTACGTTTACTGAACCGGTGGCTGACTACAATCACTCCGCTGGCCCCTGCAGTGTTACTGGAGGTCATGTATATAGAGGGAGCGTCTATGAAAACATGGTCGGGCATTATTTTCTGACGGATTACTGTGATGGGAAATTTTACTCGTTGGCACCAGACGGAAATGGAGGATTTGACGAAACTCTTGTGCTTGAATCAAGTCAATTTGGTTTCGTGGCCTTCGGTGCTGACGTGACTAACGAGCTCTATGCCGTAAATGTCAATGGAACGATCTATAAGATCACCGATCCATGCGATGGGTTTACCGCCTCTTCTAGTTTTGATGGTGTTTCTCTTCAATGCACTGCTGCAGATTCTTATCAGTGGTTATTGGACGGTGCTCCTATTTCGGGTGCGAGCAGTTCTTCATACACGCCTGAGGAATCTGGTGTGTATTCTTGTATGGTCACTGATGCTGGAGGATGTGAGTTTACTACTACAGAATACATCTCATTAGTAGTAGGAGGTGTTTACGTAGAAGGATGTACAGCGCAGTGCGCAAACAATTTTAATCCACTCGCTACCATTGATGATGGTTCATGTACCACTGATTGGTCTTGTGGTGGATGTGCAGGAGATTTCACCGGTGATGGATTCATAAACGTAAGTGACTTAGGCGGCTTCTTAGGCGTGTTTGGAGCTGAATGTGAGTAAAAAAAAAGAACCCTTTCGGGTTCTTTTTCTAATTAATCTGTGGAGAATACCGGATTCGAACCGGTGGCCTCTTGACTGCCAGTCAAACGCTCTAGCCAACTGAGCTAACGATTATCAAATAGTTATATGATTAAATATTATTAACTGTCTGATAACTGCCAAATGAAATTAAATTACCCTAAGGTTCACACTGATTCTAATCAAAGAATATTCATCTCATTTTTCATCCAAAAGAAACGCTACCGGCCCTATAATGGAAATAGAATTGGTTCTGAAACTAATCCTAATTCATTCCCTATAGAACAGCGCAATACTATTGCAAATTTATTAGCTGCTGAGGTTTACAACTATATGAATAGTGGCGGTCTAATAGCTTCTTACAGAACTAATGAAATTGTAAGTGGAAAAATGACTGACAAGGATTATCTTACAAGAGAGTTAAACGCAAAGCTGAGAGGGTCATACTCTAACACATACAAGAAAATACTTCAAGGCGTTTATAATACCATTACTCATATTATGCAGGGTGACAGCTTGACGCCTAAGCACACTGCGGCTTACCTTGACAGGTATTCCTCAGGCGTATCCTTTAACACCATTAGAAGGCATCTAACGTGCTTATAAATGAAGCTGTAAACCAAGGAATGGAGAAGAATTCATTGCTAAATATAAAAAGTAGAAAAGCTAAAGCTAAACTTCATAAACCATTTAAATATGTTGCTAGAATACTGGAGGAAATAAAGGCGTAAAATCAGAATTTATATGTATGCTGCATAATGACTTATGGATGTCTTTTAAGACATCCATAGAGAAGTTAGGGAGCTTACTTGGGGCGACTTTTCAGAAGACCTCAGATACATAAATCTATCGGGCTTAAGAAACAAGTCTGGTAAGAATAGAATTGTTCCTGTACCATCATATATAAGAGCTTTACTTCAGAAGGGAGATACTAAGAGCAATGTTTTTACAGGAAGCTCTGAACCACTCAATCAAGACTACTTTAAGACTCTTTGGAGCCGTTTTAAAGCACAATCTAATCTGCTTGAACAAGGACAAACCTTATACTCGTTTAGGCACTCTGGAGCTATCGAAATCTTTAAAAGAACAGGTTCTATAACGAAGCTTCAGAAAGCCATGGGACATTCATCTATAAATGTATCTCTAACTTATTTAAGGGGTTTAGAAATAGCTGAATTAACTGAGGAGGATATGCCTATGGTTTAGGCATTGTTATTTTAAAGGCGAACAATATTCCCAAAAAGTAAAGTCCTCATCAAATAAACCTTCAGGTAATGACCTGCTAATTTCATCTAACACCTCGAGTCTATTCGACTTAACATTAGAGGTAAACTCATCAAAATCTGAGAAAGTTTTTTGGCAATACTCGGTAGTAAATAAGTTCTCTAAAATATCATTCGCAATTCTATTGTTTAAGTTAAAATAATCATATGGAATATTTGCAACTAGCGTAGAGTTTATATCATACGCCTCGATGCTTCTGTTTTTTTTATCAAATTCATATTCATAAATAAAAGTTGAATAATACTTCCCAAGGACAGAGTCTAAGTAGCTTCTTGTTAGAGAGTCTATTTCCCCATTAAGGTATATGCCTAGACCATTATGAACTTCATCAGATTCCATAATAGCACTAAGGGCAAACATACCTTTTATAGAATCCATTACATAATCTTCATTTTTAACATTTGATAAATCCACAACTCTATTGATGGTGCTTGAGCTTCCATTCAATGTAAACGTTGCGTTTATTTGTTTACCACCCGAATATTTAAATCTGAAGAAAACCTTACTTTTTGATTTAAGTTTACTTATAAAACTAAACCTACTTAGGAATCCCTCGTCATTATTAGCTACTGCATTCCACCACAAAAGACTATTACTGTTGTATTTAGCAAAATTAACTTTATAAAATGTTTTTTCGTTATCAAAATACATTAAGATTTCGTCTAGATTTTCAAAGGAACCTAGAGTCTTTAAATCAATAGAAATGTCATCTCTGTCATTATCATACTGTCCTGTACTGTTTTCTATTTTAACCAACTCAGCATAGCTAACTATGCTCAGCATAAATAAGGTTTGCCCTTCATCTTGCTCGTTGTTCATCCTAAGCGCAGTTCTTTTAAAACCATCAATTGGATTCCCTCCCGAAATAAAAACCCAATCTTTTGATGACTTAGTCAAATCCTCATTTGAAGGTTGTTGTGCCAAAGAAGCAATGGGAAGCAACAGTAACATCAAAGCTATATTCTTCATCCTGCAAAATAAGGTATTAATATCGGTTTAGTTGTTCATAGGTTTAGTCCATATATGTATAGGGACTTATACCGGTAACGTTTTAAACTTATGACACAATTTAAAACAGCTAAAAAAAAATAGACTTATTTCTATGGCTTTAGTATAGTCGGCTATAGCTCCACTTTAATCTTTGTTATATACCTCTCTCACATATACTAAAGAGTTGTCTTTATCATTCAATAGTTTTAGCTGTACCACTTCATACATGGCACATAATAGAGGCTTATTTAATTCTTATTTTCACTTAAATGTAGACTCAGAGAATTCAATATTTTCTCATTCTTAGATGACATTTCAAATTTTGAAAACTCATCATTTATTTGCCCTAGTCTAAATTGTTTTTTTATAACTGGTATCGGAGAATGTAGAATGGTAAAAAAGTCAAGTTCGCTTTTAAAAAACGTTTTCTTCTCTTTTTCAGATAAACTATTCAAGTAATTCGAACGATTAGAAATAATTTCATTTCGCCAATTATAAAAGGTCTCTTTTTCTTCTTGCTGTATTTTAACATCATCAATATAGCCCTTAGTATTTTCGTCTATTAAGTCACTTTTTTCTGTGCTTATATTTTTGTCAGATGAATAAACACCATTATTTGAAAACTCATATACATCTGCACTCATAACAACTTTAACTGCATAATTAGTATTAAACCCTTTCTCATCATATGTCCTTATAACATCTTTACTAATATTTGTTATTATTTGATTAGGCATAAAGGTATGTGTGCTATACATCTCAGATTTAGCAGCGTTAATAAGCCCTTCAGGAACTCTTAACTTATCATACCCGTAAGCACTATAAATAGCGGCTGAACTACCATTAATTGTTTTCACATATTTAAAATTAGCACTATTAAACATAATGTTTTGAGGGAAAGTCATAGAACCTTCATAGCTTGTTCTAGTTATTGTACATCCTGAGATTAGAAATGTAATTCCAAAGCCAAAAAGAGTGCTTTTAAGTAGTAGTGACTTCATCATTCAATAATTTTAGCTGTTTGTTTTAAAGTCTAAAGATAAATAGTAAATCTAATTAATTGATACAAGTTTGGTAAACAATAGTGTATACCATTAGTCACAGCAAATAAAAAACATTTTATCGAATCATCATGATGATGTACAGGGGTTAAAAGCAAAGTTTAGTGATTTGCCTTATACCTATATTTATGAGAGAGAGAGAGAGACCCCATAAAGAAAGTCATGTTTTTTAAAAAAAAAGGGGGTGGGGTCTTCAAAAGCAATAAACGACTTCATTTTTTTGGCTTTTTCACTGTCACAAAACCGGCAGCTACATGCCAGCAAAACACTTCTCAGTATATTTACTGTCGTAACTACAAGACACAAAATAGGCTTACACTACTGTAAGCCTATTTGTTATCTGTGGAGAATACCGGATTCGAACCGGTGGCCTCTTGACTGCCAGTCAAACGCTCTAGCCAACTGAGCTAATCCCCCTTTGATAATATTAGATCCTTAATTAAATTTAGATCTTCTCCAAATACTCAGTAGTTCTTCTTTGTTTTCTTTAGAGTTATAATTTAAACATACACTGAAATCAAATCCACGAATATAGGAAGAGTAAAAAATCTGATATAATTTAGGTTTTCCTTCCTCAAACATTGTAATCTCGTATGTTTTAAAAGGCACTCCCCCAACCTTCTCAACTGTAGTAGCAGTAGTGTCAATCTTGATTCCCTGCTGTTCATAAACATTGGCAAATAAAACTTTTATAGCCGCATTGTTCCTTTCCCACAAACCAGGCTCCTCTTCCGTAAACGGCTCATAAACAGACTGAAATACATTTAAATCGTCCTTTTGAAAATTCAAGCTGTAATTAATAGAGGCCAAGTCTATTTCTTTTTTAGTTGCCCCTTCCATAGCTTCAATACCAGCTCCATTCTTTTCTATCACTTCTCTCATTGAATTTTTCTTCCAACCAGAGGGTACTTTTATTGTCCATCCAATCTTTGGATTTGAATAATTAAACAATGGTAATTCCTCAGATGTGTTTTCACCACAAGAGCTTATAAATAAACTAATAATGATTAATATAATGGATGTTCTACTCTTCATTTAGATTTAAAATTGGGCTTAGAATTACTTCCCACTTGCCTTTAGCATAGTTTGCTTTAAGGCTGTAATTAGAAATATCAATCTCTATGTCTTTCTTTTTACAGCTTAGCTTTGACTTAAGTTCATCTATTCTTGAACTTCCTACATTAACATATAACGCTAAAAAATTAATTAACTGCTTATCACTGCACACTGTAAAAAAGACATTTGTAATACTGTTTTTTTCAAAAGAGTACTTCACTCTTTTGAATCTACAATTGTCTTTAATAATTTTTTTTACTGAAATATCTCCAGAGTTATACAGACTATCTGGAAGGTAAAGACTCAATCCCACTTTATCAAACTGAACTCCAGGAATTGGAACTTCACAGGTTTTACATTTACTTATGTAGTGAAGAACCCTTCCCTCCTGTTGAGATAACAAGATCGAATTTATAAAAACAAAAAGTAATAAAAGTAATAAGCTCTTCATGAGAGAGAAATAAAAAACCCTATTGAAAATTCAATAGGGTTTTAATTATCGTTTGTAAATATGCTATTCTATTGACCTGTTACTACTGTAGTATAAGTCTTAGTGAATAATCCACCAGTAACTTTAACATCAACAGTAGCTACTTTAGTAATACCACCATCTTTAGCCGCGGCAGCAATACCTCCATCTACACTCATAGGTCTAATAAAACCTAAAATCACGTTATAACTAGCTTCACCTGTTTTTTCTCCAGCGTTATCTGTAACGTGAAACGGTAAAGAAACTGAACATGAGCTTAAACATGTCACAACTAATATTGCTATAATAAGTATGTTTTTCATAATCTTTTAATTTTTAATATTATTCTCCTGTTACTATTACTTCTACTTTCTGGAAAATAAAGAAGTTGGTAGTTTTAATATCTACAGTGGCTATTTTGTCAATACCACCATCTTTAGCTGCTTCAATAACTCCAAAATCACCGTTTGTGCTGTAAAGAGCTGCTTGAATTAAAGTTCCAGCTGAAGCACCAAGAATTAGAGTAGTTTCTGAATTTCCTGTCTTAGATCCTATTGGATTGTTTGTAGCAGTATATGGTCTTACTGTTGAACAAGAAGCCATAAGAGCGACAAGTCCTGCCGCTATAATAAATTGAATGTTTTTCATTTTTCTTAATGATTTAAGTTATTCTCCAGTAACGGTGAAATTGTAAAAAGGGATAATTAGGAATTGCTTCACTTTCATCTCAGCAATACCAACTTTAGTAATATCACCATTTTTCATAGCCTTTTCGAAAGAGAGATCGAAATCCTTTTTAAAAGGAAAAGACTTAATTACACCAGTTTTACTTCCTACTGAATTGTTCGTAACGATAGCTGTATGCGATATCGTGCATGAAGCCATCATGGCTGCAGCACCGAGTACCAATAGCGTACTTTTAATAATTTTCATTTGAATTAATTAAGTTTGTAGCTTGTAATATTACATAATTAAATAATTCAATTGGCACTATCTCTCTCTTTTTAACATTTTGTTATCTAAACTTTGGTCTCTCATTTTAAATTACAGAAAGGACCACATCTAAAAAAAACATGTCAATATAACCTTAATTATTAAGCCCATATTATTCCAATAATTAATCGACTATTTAATACGTTCTTTGTATTGGTTAAATATGTAGGTTCAAAACATGCTATTAAGACATCCAATACTGAGGTTTTTTCACAACTATTTTACTCTGATTTAATTATAAATATCTACAATGAAAAAAAAAGCGCTCTCAAGTCTAAGTTTCACTTTTTTAATATGCCTAATCTTATCTAGCTGCACACTTTCTAATGACGTAGTATCCAATAAAAAAATTCAGAAAAGGAAGTATCAAAAGGGACTTTTCTTAGCTAAAGAGAATAAATCTAAGATGATAGAATCTGGTGTGGTAGAATGCCTATCTCCAAAAATGAAGCACTCGCCTAGTCAAGAAGAAATTATTACTGCTCCTTCTTTAGCTATACCCTCTAAAGAGAACAGTAATTCAGTAGCTATAGCCGACAAGGAAGCAGAGAAAGTAAATCTTAAAAAAATCATCAAGACTATTAGAGAAGCTAATAAAGCTGAGAAGTTAGCTTCTGATGACACAACGGAATCTAAACTCGAAAAAATTAGCTCTTTTCCTAAAGAAAAATTCAATTCTAAATATGTGGCTGTATTGAATGCCGCGAATGATTTTAAAACCCCTACTCAGACTGACCTAGTCAAACTAGGCATCGCTTTACTGGCGCTAGGGCTAGCTCTCTTTATATTAGGCATGATAGCCAGCGTTGCCAGCGGAGGTCTAGGTAGCCTATTTTATCTATTGTCATCTTTAGCTTGGTTAGGAGGTTTAATCTGTTTAATCCTTTACTTCGTTGACGAGTATGATCTGTGAAATTTTCAAAAAAAAGAAATGTAATATTCTATTGAGAATTTGATCAGATTTTTAGAGTTTATTAATACATTTGCACTCCTAAAAAATTGGTGAGGTGGGTGAGTGGCTTAAACCGCATGTTTGCTAAACATGTGAACGGGAAACTGTTCCGGGGGTTCGAATCCCCCTCTCACCGCGTTAAAAAGGCGTTTCTTTCGAGAAACGCCTTTTTTATTTAACAGAAAACAAGCATCAAGAGCATCTTGCCGAGCTTTACAAATTCGGGTTTCATATAGAATAGAATAATGAAACCACCCTATTTAGCAGTAGGATTCATACGACAAATGAGGTCTTCAGAAAATGAAAAAAATAATTCCTCAAAACCGTTTTGTATTTCAATAGTAAGCAGTATCTTTGCGCTCTCTTTAAACAAGAGAAAAGATACCAGATCGGGGCGTAGCGTAGCCCGGTATCGCGCCTCGTTTGGGACGAGGAGGTCGTAGGTTCGAATCCTGCCGCCCCGACATTAAAAGCTCAACTACTAGTTGAGTTTTTTTTTGCCCTTTAATTTTTACTTAAACGAAATTTGCAGAGAAATCTATATTTTCACCCTATGAATAAAACAGTACTAGTCACAGGCGCCACCTCAGGATTCGGTAGAGCTATAGCGCTTAAATTCGCTAAGAACGGATACAATACTATTATCACTGGAAGAAGAGAAGAAAGACTTTTAGAACTAAAGAACGAGATAGAATCTAGTACGAACAGTTTAGCGCAGCACTTAACTTTCGATGTAAGGAATAAACAAGAAGTGAAAAATGCTATTTCCTCTTTACCTGAGAATTGGAAATCGATAAATGTGCTTGTGAATAATGCTGGATTAGCAAGCGGACTAGACAAAATTCAGGATGGAGACACTGAGGACTGGGATAAGATGATAGATACCAATGTAAAAGGGCTGCTTTATGTTTCGAAGGCAGTAATTCCTCTGCTAGAGTCTGTAGAAAACGGACATATTATTAACATAGGTTCCACTGCTGGAAAAGAAGTCTATGAAAGAGGAAACGTCTACTGTGCCAGTAAGCACGCTGTGGACGCCATATCTAAAGGAATGAGAATAGATTTACTAGAAAAGGGTATAAAAGTTACTCAGATAGCTCCTGGTGCTGCTGAGACTGAATTCTCTCAAGTTAGATTTCATGGAGATAAGGAAAAGGCTAGAAACGCCTATAACGGATATCAGCCCATGAGTGCTGAAGACATAGCGAACGTAACGTATTACACCACTACTCTTCCTCCGCACTTATGTATAAATGATTTAGTTATGACTAGCCTAGCTCAAGCTAGCAGCCATTACATTCATAGAAAACCTTAGTTTATATTGGTGTTCACACCCTGAACATCATCATCCTCTTCCATTTTATCGAGCATCTTTTCGATATCCTCTAGCTGCTCATCTGAAAATTCTACTGGAGATGTAGGAATTCTCTTCAAGTTAGACTTCAGAACATCTACTCCCATTTCCTCTAACTTAACTGAAAGGTCACCGAATTTAGTGTAATCGGAATAAACATAGACCGTCCCTTCGTTTTCTTCTATCTCCTCTAACCCCGCATCTATTAGTTCAAACTCTAACTCTTCGAGATTCATTTCCTCGGTTTTCTCAAACTCGAAAACAGCTTTTCTGTTAAACATGAATTCCAGAGAACCATTAGCCACCTGTCCACCACCTGCTTTGTTAAAATAAGACTTCACATTAGCCGTAGTTCTAATCACATTATCTGTAGCACATTCTAAGAAAACCAGCACTCCATGAGGGCCTTTTCCTTCATAATTAACCTCCGTATAGTCAGTAGAATCTTTGCCACTAGCTCGTTTAATCGCTTTATCTATGTTATCCTTAGGCATATTTTGCGCCTTCGCATTTTTTATAGCAGCTCTTAAAGTAGAATTCGTACCTGGATCATCTCCCCCTTCTTTAGCCGCCATAGTTATGGCCTTAGCTAGTTTAGGGAATACTCTTGACATCATTCCCCATCTTTTCTCTTTTGCTGCTCTTCTATATTCAAACGCTCTGCCCATTTTCTCTGTATTTTTATTTCGCGTTGCAATATAATTAACCTTTTACGATAAGGTCCACAAATCATCTTATGAAAATAATATAAAACAGATAGAAAAAAAATCGGGTTTACCTTTTGAGAAACAAAAAAAAGTATCACTTTTGCACTCCCAAAAATAACTGGGCCAGTAGCTCAGCTGGATAGAGCACCTCCCTTCTAAGGAGGCGGTCAAAGGTTCGAATCCTTTCTGGCTCACCACTTAAATCCCCTTGTATTTACAAGGGGATTTTTTTTATCTCTTAATAAATTATGAGAAAACAGGGTTGACTTATCTCATTACAGACTCTTTTACGTTCGTTTACACGCACGCTCCCCTCGCGGTAAAACCCAATAAACAACTAGGTTATGACACCCGTTTACCGCCACTCCTAACAGAAGATGAGTATTTCAAGAAGAAGATCCTACCCAAAACGGTAAGTCAGGAAAGGAAGACCTCCAACCAATAGTTAAATGAAATTGGTAATGCACTAGAGCTGAAAATTCCTTTATCAACACATGTATTCCGCTATAGTCATACCGGTATCTGTAGAAATCTAGGATATTCTAAATAAACAATAAGTCAGAGCCTTGGACACAGTCATGGACTTAATGATACTTCAACTTATTTGAACGACTATTCTGATAGTCTAATTAATGAAATTAATCAACGTGTAATATATCAAGCAATTAAATAGAATGAAATAGGGTGGTCATTTCTGACTGCTATATTTCATCCTTTTTTATCATAAATCCAAATATTTTAATTCATGCTCACTATTCAAAATATTTATGTCAACCCCTTTAGGAATACCATCCACTTTACCTTTCTCACTAAATTGCCATAAAGTCCATTTGTTAGCATCAAGTAAATAAGGTTTCTTCGTATTATACCTTCCTATACTCCAATAATAATTTAAATACCTGTTTTTTAGATAGGTATTGTAAAATCTCTGAGTGGAATATAATATTGGCTTCTTACCATAATAGCCCTCAACAAGGTCTAAAAACTCTCTAACTCTGTTATTGAATTCCCTAGTACTTAAGCCTTTATTCTCCTCCAAGTCAACCATCGGGATAAGGTCTTGTTTATCCTTATCCACCACCCTCTTAAAGTGTTCAAACTGATCCTTCACTGAAGAGGTTGTTCTGAAATAATGATAACTACCAACCTTGTGATTGTTTTCCCTTGCTTCCTTTAGATTAATAGCATACTTAGAATCTGTATGTGTAGCTCCTTCTGTTGCTTTCATATAAACAAATTGGATGTTATGACCATTCCAAGTCTTAACCTCTGTCCAATCAATATCTCCTTGATGGTGGCTAATGTCAATCCCGTAAATGTCGCCTGGATTTACAATTGATTTCTGACTCTCTAAATCTTTCTCTGTTTGACATACTATTAAAAGCACACATAGCAGTGAAGAGGTTAGCGTGATTACTTTATTGAACATCTTACTAATATAGTATTAAACACGATTTACGCCTCACCCTCTATGCGGAACTTTCGAATTACCCGATATTTTGAATACTATTCACAGTAGTTCATTCTTTCCTGATAATATATTTAGATGAATTCACAAAGAAAACACACTCCGTTAAGAGAAGTTTTAACTTGGCATTATTCTTTATAACGCCTCAAGTTTCAGATGCTCTTCCCTGAAGAATATCATGTCTTACAATATGTGAAATTAAGGTCTGGATGCTAGTATCAACTCACGAATACTTCTTCCTTAATGACTTAAAAAAAACGGTATATCCTGTTTTTTAGCTATACAACTTCAAGAAAAAGGGCGTTTAATTAAAGTAGAAACTACGCTAAAGGGAAATAAGTAAAATAGAAATCCTCGTTCGAACTACTTATTCAGGTCTCGCAGTAACTACCGCCTCACACTTCACTCAGACAAATCCAATAAAACGTAATAAAAACCTTTACTTTGTCCTCAAAGGATACTCCATGAAAAACATCTGTTTCTTTAATACAACCTCATTCTGGGGAGGAGGAGAAAAATTCTATGTGGAATACGCCATAGAGTTTAAAAAGAAAGGATACAATGTTTTTATCGTTTGCGCTGAAGGCTCCCCTATCTCAGTGAAAGCAGAAGAGAATGACATCCCACAGTTTCAGATGAAGGTGAAAATGCTCTCCTTTCTCAATCCTTTCAAATTCACTAAGCTTATAGGTTATTTTAAAAAAAACAACATAGACACTGTCCTTTTTTCTAGCTCACAAGATGTGAAAATAGGGAGCATGAGTGCTACAGTGGCTGGTGTAGAATGTATCGTTTTTAGAAGAGGATTGGCCGTTCCTATAAAAGCTAAAACACTAAATATCCATATCTTTAAAAATGTACTCACCCACATTTTCGCCAACTCTGAAGAAACTAAAAAAACGATTCTAGCTCATTTGTCTCCTTACATTCCAGTAGAGAAAATTAAGGTGATCTATAATGGCATTAAACGAAAAGAGGCTGTCCCTTATAATGGGAATCCTATGGAGTTTATAGCTCAAAATAAAAAGGGTATCGTTATAGGAAACGCTGGAAGACTTACGGTGCAGAAAAGTCAGCATTACTTTTTAGAACTCGCAGAACGATTAAAAGCTCTAGAAATAGAATTCTCCATTTTCATAGCAGGAACTGGAGAACTGGAACAACAGCTAGACTTCGAAATAAAAAAAAGAGGTCTAGAAAAAGATGTTTTTTTATTAGGGTTCGTGCATGATATACCAAAATTTATGTCCTCCATAGATATTTTCATTCTGACTTCTAAGTGGGAAGGGTTTGGTTATGTATTGGTAGAAGCCATGGTGCAGTCTAAACCTGTCTTAGGGTTTAACATCACCAGTAATCCAGAAGTGGTAGCTGATGGGGAAACTGGTTATCTAGTCCCTTATGGCGATATGGATTTACTTACTGAAAATACCGTTTCCTTAATTCAAAACGCTGAACTAAGAAGAAGCCTTGGAAGCGCTGGATTTAAAAGAGTTCAAGAGAAGTTTATTCTGGAAGATAGGATTCTAGAGCTGGAAGAGTTTTTAAAAACAAAGCCTTAATGCTGTCTCACGAATTCCAAAATAAGACGAAAAACTCAACTAGAAC
>Ga0208903_1000235_pt1 | contig 54034 bp, 50 predicted proteins | sample AntAceMetag02UKJ_FD_184769 | JGI IMG/M metagenome (GOLD analysis project Ga0208903, IMG submission 184769) | Saline lake microbial communities from Ace Lake, Antarctica - Antarctic Ace Lake Metagenome 02UKJ (SPAdes) (version 2) | ecosystem: Environmental > Aquatic > Non-marine Saline and...
GAGGGAAATAAATCGTTCTTTTTGGTCCATAGGGTCTTCAGATATCCAGGGCATCCCCCAGTTTAATCTGTTACCTACGTCTCCGGTTTCGGTGTTACCAATGTCGCCGGTTCACACCAGGTCCTCGGCGGAATCGCTTTCGGCGTTGCGATCGGATTTCTCGGCTATTACCTGCTCAAGAGAATCGACAATTATCAAGTCGAAGTCCTCATCACGCTCGCCGTCGTCACCGGAGGATATGCTCTCGCATCCTATTGGCATCTTTCCGGCCCGCTCGCGATGGTCGTGGCCGGTCTCATGATCGGTAATCACGGCCGTCTCCTTGCGATGTCAGATACGACGCGCAAGCACCTCGATCTATTCTGGGAGTTGATTGATGAGATCCTCAACGCGCTCCTCTTTGCCCTCATCGGACTTGAACTCATCGTTGTCGCGAACCAGTTCTCACTGAACACTTTCCTCCTCGGGTTTGTCATGATCTTCGTCGTTCTCGCCTCACGCGCGATTGCCGTATCGATTCCCGTTACGATACTGAAGCCCTTCCGAAAATTCAGTGAAGGGGCGATAAAGATGCTGACCTGGGGTGGTTTACGAGGCGGCATTTCAATCGCCCTCGCATTGGCACTTCCCGAAGAAGCCGGCAGGAGCGTTTTCCTGAAACTTACCTACATCATTGTCATTTTCTCAATCACGGCACAGGGCCTGACCGTAGGGAAACTCTATGCCCGAATCAATCGGTGCAAACCGGATCGTGACGAATCGACGTAGCCCTTGCTCAAAATTGCAGGCCTTTCAGCTCCGACGTCACAGAGCTCAGCGGCACTTCGGCCACTTCTGGAGCAGGGGTCTGTCCTCTCGAGACCGCACCCCGAAACCAAGCCACCACCCTCGGCGGGCCAGTATAAATCCAAATCAGAAAGTCGACGCAAAGACACTGCAGGCTTTCCCTCTTCTCTCATTCAAATTCTTTTGAATCGAGGCGCCCTTCCAACGCGTTCGCCGTCACCGCGAGGCGTCACTTCCTCGCTTTTTTTGCCTCGTGATAAGAGCCCTCTTTAAGCCTCATACTTCGGAAGTTTCTTCACCAAATGCATTGCGTATAAGATCGGGAAAATGCAGAAGAAACCGAAAGCACAGTCTATGAGTTGCCAATAGAACGGAATCCCCCGAATCGGTCCACAGATGAGCGCGAGCGGTATCACGAGGATGCAGGCCCACATCCCAACCGTGAAATTGGCACGATAGCGGACCGGGTCACGGTACACAGGAAGAAAAAACAGAGCGATGACGATGTGCCCGAAAGCCAGCCAGTCAGTCCCGTAAGCGATAAAGGGGTAGTCACGATACGTATTCACGAGCCCCTCCCGAACCTGCATAATCCAATAGGCGAGGCCCGCGTATGACGCGGGATCGTAGTCGCCGTTTTTGACAAAAAAATCCGCGAGAATATTCAATTCCAGCTTCAGCGGAAAGGCCGTCACACCGGAAACGACCAATCCGATAATAATAACCAAGGTCGTAGCGCGGAGTTGAGTAAGGGGGGCCATCGGAGTCTACTTTTATGAAATGACGTTCCCATTTGCAATGATTTCAGAAATGAAATTGGCGGGCGGGATTATTAGGCTGGGCCAACGGTAAGATATCGCATTCGGGGCCTCTCGCTCATGGCGCTGCATTCAGTGCTATTTTCGATACCGAGCCAGTGAGAACTGGCTCGCGCCGTGTCGCAGAATTTTTCCTTTTATTCGCTGCCGTTCTGCGGCTCCGCATGAGAATTTTTTGTCTGAAATCCCCCTTTCGCGAGGAACCTTCCGACCCGCTGATCATGAGCCCTGAAGCAGCACGATTATGTCATGTCATTTTGTCCTGAAAACCGTATCGGAAGTCCATACCAACCTCGAAATCACTTGAGTGCTAAGCCTCGACACAGCGAGTCGGAACAAAATTCATTCCGCTACCGGAAAACAACGCGGCCGCTTGCCTCAGCAACTAGCACGAAGTCGGAACACCGAGAGCGAGTTTCACGGAATGAGGAATCGCTCCTTTGACAAATTCGAGACACTCCACGGCTCCGCTCGGCTTCCCGGGCAGGGCAATGACGAGGGACTGATCAACCATCGCGGCGAGTGAACGCGAGAGTATCGCATTAGGAGTGATCTCGAGAGAACGCATCCTCATCGTTTCCCCGAAACCGGGAATCTCGACTCTCATGATGCCACGAATCGCTTCAGGAGTTACGTCACGCAGGTCAACGCCGGTTCCGCCAGTCGTGAGAACTAATCCGCAGCCTTGCGCTGAAAAAGCGCGAATCGTCGTTTGGATCCGCTCTTCTTCATCAGGAACGATGGCCTCAGCAAGAACGTCCCAGCCGTTTTCGAGGCAAGCTTTTCTCACGGCGGGTCCACCATGATCTTCGTACTGACCGGACGACGCCCGGTCAGATACGGTGATGATACCGACAGGAATCGACATGAGATGCGCAGTCCAAAATGAATCAGTTAGAAAACTGAACCTGTCCGCTTCCACGGCTCAAATCAGGCGTGGGGAAAGCCCCTCTAGATTGAGGCGGAGCGGGTGCGCTCTGAACGCGAGGAGAGGAAGTGGCTGAAGGTTCCGAGGGATTATTTGTCGGCGACGGGTAAGAACTACCTGTCGTGGAAGATTCGGAGTTGCCACTGCCGTAGGAGTTCGAAGGGGAAACCGGTGCAGGAGCCGAGTAAGGTGATGACGGTGCTGTAGCGGGCCGGGGTGAATAAGGGGAAGACGGCGCTTTGAGGCCCGGCGATGAGTAGAGCGAACCTGCTCTCGAATAGGGGACCGAAGAACCAGGTGAGTTATAATCGCTTGCCCCGGCATCCGCTGGTGCTGACGTTGCGCCTGCTCCGGCACCATTCATTGCCAAACCAGTCGGGGGAGCGGAAGTGGGAACGAGCAAAGTCTCACCGGCGATTATTTTGGTGTTCGTCATTCGATTGGCGGCCATAATCCGGCTCTGGCTGGAATTGTAGTGCTTGGCAATGCCACTAAGGGTATCCCCCCTTTCGATGGAATGGGTGATGACTTGCTCTCCGGGTCTCAGCTGAAATGTCTCCGCGTTAGCGACATCGCTCGAAGCATTGGGAGCCAAATTCGCAGGCGCATAGCCATTTGCTGCCACGGCGGTCGAACGATTACCTGATGGATCAGAATAGCTGGCCGGGTTGTCAGGGTAGGCGGCGGGAGGGGGAGCCACCGCCGGCATCTTGGAAACGTCTTTGTTCTTACTGCCAGCGCAACCGACGAATCCCATCGAAAAGACAAGTCCGGAAGTCAGAGCCAATAATGGGTGTTTACAAAGCATTAAGATAAATACCACCTGTTTCACCCTCCCGAAAGACCGATTTTTTAAAAAAATCATCAATGAGACTCAAATTTCCATATTTTCCAATTATTGAATATTTGTAACAGCGGATTATCAACTTTGAAAAACAATGGAGGTTTTACGGACGAATAAAACGAACCTCACGAGAGAGCATCACTTCGTTCTCGAAATGGAACCATGCCTGAAAATGCATCCCTTCCAACATCTGGGGAAGCCAATACTGGTCATCGGCCCACATTCGATGAAACGGGATCGCGTTAATAGGAAACCACTCGGGCCTCGCCTCTCTCGTCTCCTCGGGAACACCTTCAAACTCGCTACCGCAAAAGACGGTGCAGTAAAGCTTGAGCCCATCGACGAAATCAAAATGCAAAACACCCCTCTCCTCGAGGTTGCGGGGCGTGATGACCAATTCCTCCTGAACTTCGCGAACAGCGGCCTCCATCGAGGTTTCGCCCGGCTCTAATTTCCCACCGGGACCGTTGATTTTACCCGCGCCGAGCCCGGTTTTTTTGTGGATCAGCAGAACCTCTTCCCCCCGCGTGAGGAAGACAAGGTTAGCAATCATGTTCGGCTCCCAATCATCGGGAAAAGCTCGCCCGTCGGTGCCACTCATGATTCACGCTTCGTATGAATCCATACCGTCGCAAGTGCAAACGAGATTCCGATCTCCGAAGACGTTATCAATGCGGCTGACGGGAGGCCAGAATTTCCGCTCTCGCACCCAATCCAACGGATAGGCGGCAATCTCGGGTGAATAGGGGCGATCCCACGAAGCTGAAAGCAATGTCTCAGCAGGATGCGGAGCGCACTTGAGGGGGTTAACGGATTCATTCCACTCGCCCGCTTCAATCGCCTCGACCTCTCGGTAGATGCTTCGCATCGCTTCGCAAAAGCGATCCAATTCCTCTTTCGATTCACTCTCCGTCGGCTCGATCATAAGCGTGCCTGGAACGGGCCAAGACATCGTCGGTGCATGGAACCCATAGTCGATGAGCCTTTTTGCAATATCCTCAACATCCACGCCTGCTCGCTCTTTCAATGGCCGGACATCAATAATGCACTCGTGAGCGACGAGCCCCTTCTTCCCTTGATAGAGAACCGGATAACAATCGCTGATTTGAGCGGCGATGTAATTGGCATTGAGAATCGCAATTTCAGTCGTCTTTTGCAATCGGCTTCCGGTCATCGCAATATACATCCACGAGATCGTCAAAATACTAGCGCTGCCAAAAGGCGCCGCACTGACAGGAGCGGCACTGTTTCCACTCCAATCGCGATGTCCCGGGAGGAAAGGGGTGAGATGCGCAGCGACGCCGATAGGTCCTACCCCGGGGCCACCTCCTCCGTGAGGAATACAGAATGTCTTGTGCAGGTTAAGATGACAAACGTCAGCACCGATACTGCCCGGAGAACACAGTCCGACCTGAGCGTTCATGTTCGCTCCGTCCATGTAGACCTGCCCACCGTTCTCGTGAATCAGTGCACAAATATGATCAACCGATTCCTCAAATACGCCGTGCGTCGACGGGTAGGTGATCATGAGCGCGCCGAGCCGGGCCGAATGCTCCTTTGCCTTCGCTTCGATATCATCCAGATCGATGTTCCCTTCTTTGTCGCAAGCAACCGGAACAACTTCAAATCCTGCCATGACCGCACTCGCCGGGTTCGTTCCGTGGGCTGACATCGGAATCAGACAAACTTTTCGATCAGTGGCCCCTTCTGATTCATGGAATCGCCGAATCGCGAGGAGGCCGGCATATTCGCCCTGAGAACCCGCATTGGGTTGGACACTCACCGCGTCAAAGCCTGTGATTTCAGCGAGCCAATCAGAGAGCTCGCTAATCATCGCGTGATACCCGGTGACCTGCGAATCAGGAGCAAAAGGATGAATTCGCCCAACCTCCGGCCAGCTCAGAGGAAGCATCTCTGAGGCCGCGTTCAGCTTCATCGTGCATGAACCCAGTGGGATCATGCTCCAATTCAGGGCGATGTCCTTCCCCTCCAATCTCCTAATATAGCGAAGCAGCTCGGTCTCGCTGCGGAAGCGGTGAAAGACGGACTGCTTGAGAAATGACGTCTCCCGTTCGGATTCCGCGGGAATTCCTTTGAGGCCCTCCCCGCTTTCCTCTCCCAACTCGAAAACGGCAAAAAGCTTTTTCCAATCGCCAGACTCAACTGAGACTTCGTCAAAAGAGATCCCAATGCGATCACTGCCATCAATTCGTAAATTCAATCCCGCTTCGCGCGCCCGTGTCATCACCGCAGCACGCTTTTCTCCAGAAAGAGCGAGCGTGAGAGTGTCGAACCAACTATCGTTGATCAATTCGTAACCGTTCTTTCTCAGTGCGACCGCGATCAAGCTGGTTGCCTCATGAATCTCCCTCGCAATTCGCTTCAGTCCTTCAGGACCATGATAGACCGCATAAAATCCAGCCATAACGGCCAGTAATACCTGCGCGGTGCAAATGTTAGAAGTCGCCTTCTCTCGACGGATGTGTTGCTCACGCGTCTGAAGTGAAAGCCTCAGCGCCTGCCTCCCGTCTGAATCTTTTGATACGCCGACGAGTCGGCCCGGCAAGCGGCGTTTCATCGAATCGGCGCAAGCAAGAAAAGCCGCGTGGGGCCCGCCAAAACCCATCGGAACTCCGAACCGCTGCGCGCTGCCGACGACGATATCAGCACCCCATTCACCCGGAGGTTTGAGCAATGTCAATGACAGCAGATCAGCCGCAACAATGACCACGCCCCCACTCTCACGGCATTTAACGACAGCACTCTCGTGGGCATCAATCGAACCCCTCTCACCGGGATACTGCAGGAGCATGCCAATAAGTTCTCCACCGCGTGCCGCGAAATCAAAGTGATCCACATCTGCAATGACCAGTTCGATACCGAGCGGTTCGGCACGAGTCTCGAGGATCGCGATCGTCTGCGAAAAACACTGATTGCTCACCAGAAAAACGGAACCCTTTGGTCGAGCCGCCGCCGCCATCGCAAGCGCTTCGGCCGCGGCAGTGCCCTCGTCCAGCAGTGAGGCGTTTGCTACAGGAAGACTTGTCAGCTCGCAGATGAGGGTTTGAAAATTCAGGAGCGCTTCGAGCCTGCCTTGAGAAATCTCAGCCTGGTAGGGCGTATAAGCCGTGTACCATCCCGGATTCTCCAAAACAGTCCGCTGTATCACAGGAGGAGTGATCGTGTCGTAGTAGCCTCGCCCAATCATGGACGTAGCGACTTCATTCGTCTCCATATACTCCCGCAGTTTCGCGAGCGCACTGTATTCGGTGAGCGGTTCCGGCAAATCGAGGGACTTCTCCTCAAGTAACTGCCCGGGGACGACATCGGCAATGAGACCGTCAATGGACTCGTAGCCTAACGTCGAAAGCATGGCAGCCTCTTCCTGCGAGAGAACACCTAGATGTCGATCTAAAAAGGGAGAGCCCAAATCAGGAGAGGATTTTCTGATAAGCAGCAGAATCGAGAAGTCCCTCGATTTCACTGGCATCAGACAGTTTAATTTTGACCATCCAACCGGCCTCGTAAGGATCGCTGTTAATGGGATCAGGGGATTCGAGAAGCGCCTCGTTCACCGCAACGACCTCACCGCTCACAGGAGAGTAGATATCATTGGCAGCCTTCACTGATTCAATCACCGCGATGGAGTCGCCTTTTGCAATGAGCTTGCCCACTTCGGGCAACTCAAGATAAACGACGTCGCTCAATTCGGCCTGGGCATGGTCGCTGATCCCGATAGGAGCCGCGTCGCCATTCTCCGGATTGACCCACTCGTGGGATTCGCTGTAGTGGAGATGTTCAGGAACGTTCATTAACTGGGGAAAAAGAGCATGATTAAAATTTCAAACAAAAGGCTTCTTCACCGTTTCGGCTGGAAATTGCCGGTCACGGATCTGGATCAAAAAGGGGGTTCCTACTTCCGCGAAGGCGAGGGGTAAATAAGCCATCCCGATCCCAACTCCCAAAGTGGGAGAAAGCGAACCGCTACAGAGCGAGCCGAGAACCGCACCGGAAGACGGATCGATCACCTCGTAGCCTTGGCGCAGCGGCGGTGCCTTCCCCGTCAGTTTCAAGGGGGTAAGTCGATTTTCCAATCCCCTCTCTTTTTGGGCGAGGAGCGCTTCACTCCCCGTAAATCCATCAGGTTTGTCGAGTTTCACGAAGAAACCGAGCCCTGCTTCGAGTGGCGTGTGCGTGTTGTCGAGGTCGGAGCCATTGAGTGGGTAGCCTTTCTCTAGCCTCAAGGTATCCCTCGCACCCAGCCCACAGGGAGCTGCCCCTGCCGCGACAATGCGTTCGAACCAGTCCGCAATTCGATCGACTGAGTCAAAGAGCTCAAACCCGTCTTCTCCGGTGTAGCCCGTCCGGCAAAGCACGGTGCCCTCGTCCGACTCGCTGATACCATTTCGTTCCGGGAGAGGAAGCGTCGGCTCCAATGCCTCCCAAAGAGCGACCGCTTTGGGCCCCTGCACAGCAAGCCCGCCATAGACCTCGCTGTGATCCGTAAGGGAGACTCCCGGCTCGAGACGAGAAGTGATCGAGGCGACGTCTTCCCCGATTTTTGAAGCATTCACGACGAGAAAATAGCGATCAGCCTCGAATCGATACAAAATAAGATCGTCGATCACGCCTCCTCCCTCATTGAGCATCAGCGTGTACTGGCCTTCTCCATCAGAGAGATTCGAAACGTCGTTGCTTAAAATTCCGTTGAGAAAAGACTCCGCCCCTTCGCCGGAGACCTCAAGCTCACCCATGTGCGAAATGTCGAAGACGCCTACGTCCTTGCGAACAGCGTGATGCTCCGAGACAATTCCTGCGTATTGGATCGGCATTTCCCATCCTGCAAAAGGAACGATACGTGCTCCGAGGGCTAGGTGATTTTCGTGCAATGGAGACCGATGCATTGCTGATACTCGTGCCGGTTGATACGAAGTCAATCAGTGGCATCATGATCCAGCGAAACTTGCTGTTTGAAATCCCGCGATTCCCCTTCACCTTCACCGATGATCTACGAAACGGGAAATCAGGTTATCAATTCGCTGGAACAGCGTTTCGGAAAACTCGCCTTTCCGCACCTCCTTCGCTGGATAGCCGGTTTTCAGGTAATGACGTTCGCCCTCGCCGCATTCTCTCCGGAATTTTTGCAATGGATCGAGTTTGACCGAAACGCAATTTTATCGGGCGAAGTATGGAGGTTGTTTAGCTGGGTAGTGGTTCCACGCACCCCCAATGTCCTCTTCGTTATCATCGCGGCGCTCTTCATGTTTTTCATTAGCGACGCCCTGGAGGGACACTGGGGTTCGTTTCGAGTGACCGTTTTCGTCGTCTCCAGCATTTTCATGATCACACTGGCGGGACTTCTCCCCTGGGCGGGAGGCCTCGTCGACTTTCTGAATATGATATTTTATTCCGTCGTCTTTCTCGCTTTCGCCTCTCTTTTTCCCAATCAGGTGATCCATCTCTTTGCGATCATTCCGATCAAGGCCAAATGGCTCGGTTTTGCCAATGCCACCTTTTTGATTATTGCGGTCATGGGAAGCCCCCTCGTTATGGGTACCGTCCTTGTCATCGGAATGGCTCCTTACCTGATTACCTTCGTCCCCGGATTCATTCAATCCTGGCAAACGGGAGCCGAACTGGCGGTCCGCCGACATAAGTTTGAGGCAGGCCAAACGAGTGACTCGGAGGCCTTTCACGAATGCGAAACCTGCGGTGCTACTGAAATGACTCACCCGCAGCGCGAATTTCGAGTGGCGGCGGATGGCGAAGAATACTGCAACGACTGCCGCGAGGCAGGACCTGAGACGAACGACGAGTCTCAGTGATTGACATACTGGCTCTGATAGATATCAGGTCGTCGCGCGAGAACTATTCTCGTGATCCCAAAGCCCAGTAAGATGACTAAAAGGGTTCCGGACACGAGATAAATGTAAGTCCAGTCCATCGGCATATCGGTCTCACCAGTCAGAATCGCCGAAGGAGGTGAACTTTCATCATGATCATCAATCATTAGCACCCGCATTTCGTAGGTCATGAAAGGAGAGAGCCCTCCAATTCTCGCTTTGACAAGACGATCAATCCGCTCGAACTCCACATTGTCGTAGGGAATCCAGATGCTCTCGGGCTTATTACCACGGTCAGGATTAGCATAGAGCGCACGCATTTCGATGACGAAAGTAAAGGGAGCGGTTCCCTTCGGCGCAGTCCACCCTGCGGTGATTGATCTGGAATCTTTTTTAATGACGGTGAGGTCTTCGGGTCGGCGGAGCGCAGGATTGACTACCCGGGTCACGACCGGTCTCGGGACAAATCCCATCGGCGTCTCCAGTTCTGCGCGCTCTGCAGCGGAAAGGCCTTCCCGCCAACTCTGCCCCGAAGAGGAAGAAGGCGTCCTCGCTTCCGGCTTTGAATTAGGAATCTGAACCACTTGCGGAGACTCTTTCGCCGGCGGCGTTTGAGAACTAACTGCGCCGGATGAACCGCCTGAAGCTCCGAACCTGAATTCCTTGGCAGAGGCCGCTGAATTATTCACGGCCCCACTGCTACTCGCGCCACTTCCCGGCAAAACATTTCCAAGAAGACGAATCGGTAGCGTTTGCGCTCCGCCGAAAACATTCATCGTGACATCGACACTTCCCCTTTTACTCGCTCCGGGAAAAAGCCCAATTGAAATGGAAACTTCCGAACGAGGTCCCACTTGAAGACCCGGATTATTGAGAATTTGAAACGGCGTCGGAATATGAAGCTCAAAAGGCACCGCCACTCCCCCCACATTTCTGAGGACGAACTTTTTTTCCACTGACCCACTCGCTTCCACTTTGCCAAAATTAAGGACCTCAGCTGAAATTGAGTCAGGGATATTCACTTCCAATTTCCCCGGAACTACGGGTGCAATGACCTTCACATATTTGGAGTAGCCATTGTCCATTTGGAATTGCACGATCCCGTCAAAGGGGGCCGTATCCGTTTTCGCAAGCGTGAGAGTGATCTCCTTTGTTTTCCCCGGGGCGATGAGATATCGGTCAAGAATCCCATTCTCGACGCGGGGACTTCCCTGCGCTTTGACTTGAATTGGTTTCACCCCCGGATTTTTCAAACCGACACTGCCAACACGCTCACCGGAAGATGGATCAATCTCCAATTTGATCGCTTCTGATGACAACGAAAACGGCTCACCTCCACTGCCAAAAATCTTCGTCGTACCCACCTTGCTTCGACTCAAGCTGAGGAAATAACTGGTCTCACCCGTAGCGTCCGGTCGAAAGGCCACCTTGATCTTCCCTCCACTGTTTCCCGCGATGCCCAGCTTTCCTGACGCAGGCTCAATCAGATGCCAGGGAGGCGTCAGCAAGATAACCTGCTCATACGAGCCCCCTCCTCTATTGAGGACTTTGATCTCACGGATCGCTTCGTCGCCCACTGACACTTTTCCAAAATTAACCGATTCGGGCACCTGAATCGTTGCGCCAGCATTCCCCTCGGTCCCGCCTTCCAGATCAATATCATAACGCATCGCCGAGGAATAACGCCCGCCACGATACCTAACCGCAAAAGCAAACGCATCAGCCGAAGCACCCGTCGTCGGATCTGCATAGTAAGTAACGAGAGCCTTATTTCGCTCGTTCGGCTTGTTCACCATCGAAACAATCTTTCCTGCCGAAGGAAATGCCCGGATCAAAAACTCAACCGCCGCTCCCTGCGTTTTCGTTTCCGCTTTGATCTCAAAGGTAATTTCGTATCCCTTTCTCGCGGTGACGCGCCCCGTGACAGGAGATGGCACCCCAATTTGATCAGGGGTTTGAGCCTCCGGCGCCTTAGGATCTCGGTTAAAGAGACCTCCATCCCGTTTAAATATCTGAGCCTGAGCCGGTTCCACGGCAAGAGAGCCAAACGACAAAGTAAGAAATACCAATAGGGAAATTCCAATCCTCGAAAACATATAGGGGGATCTCTCCATAGTCAGGCTCTTCAGAGAACGATGAGAGGGTAGACCCAAAACGGGAATTAATCGAGGGGGAAGCCGAGCAATCGGCGTCTCAGTAGATCGAGGGCAAGACGAGCCACTCGCATCTTGAAGCTAATCCGGTCGACGGGATTAAAGTAACATTTTGCGAAGGTTTCCCCTCCTTTGCTTGCAATCGCGACATGCACGGTGCCGACTGGTTTCTCTTTGCTTCCTCCCGTGGGGCCCGCAATGCCACTCACCGCGATCGCGTGATCAGCGCCGCTGACATTTAGGCAACCCTCCGCCATCGCAATAACCGTCTCGTTGCTCACCGCACCAAATTGATCAAGCACCTCAGCCGGGACTCCGAGAATGCTGCGTTTTGCCTCGTTCGAATAGGTCACATAGCCCTGATGAAAAACGCCACTCGAACCCGAAGCATTCGTAATCGAGCTCGCAATGTAACCACCGGTACAACTTTCGGCAGTGGAAACCGTTTCGCCTTTTTCAGCTAGCAGCCGCTGAATCACCTCTTCAATGGAGTCCTCTGACTCGACGATGATATCCTCTCGATACTCGGCTCGGACCACTGCAGAAGCGGCTTCGATCGCCTTTGATGTCCCGATGAGCCGAAGATCGACCTCGCCGAGTCTGGCGCAGTATCCAAGCTCCAAATCAGAAATTGACTCGAAAAGCGGTTCCAATTTTGAAGCGAGTGACGATTCACCGACACCGTAAATTCGAAGATTTCGCGATTCCGGTATGTGGTCACTCCCTACCATCTCCGAGAGCTTCGGGTAAACCAATCCCTCAAACATAGGCTTCAGCTCACGGGGCGGCCCCGGAAGCAGAAATAAATGCGGAGAACCGGCCGCTTTAATCGCGGGAACATACAAACCCGGCGCGGTGCCATTTGGATTCACGAGCACCTCAGCTCCTGCTGGAACCATTGCCTGCCGATCATTTGACTTGCTTGGCTTGTAGCCGCGACTGCGAAACATCTCATTGATCGTCGCTAGAATCGTCTCGTCGAGGATCAGTTCGAGGCCTAGCATTTCAGCCACCACTTCGCGAGTGATGTCATCACTTGTCGGACCGAGACCTCCGGTAATCAAAATTACGTCACTTCGCGGAAAGCTCTCCTGAAGTACCTCCCTGATTTCGTCACCGTCCGGGATCGTTGTCTGTCTTTGAATACGCAGTCCGAGCTTGAACAACTCTTGACCGAAATACCCCGCATGGGTATTGACGACCTTACCAAGCAACAACTCAGTGCCCGTATTAACGACTTCGACGCGCATTACAACCGTTCACGCTTCGGACGCTGTCGCGTCGACAAGGAAATCGAGTGCGACACGCGGAGCATCCGACCAGAGATCTTCGAGGGAATACAGATCCCGTTTTTCCTCATGAAAAATATGAACGATCACATCGACATAGTCGATGATCAGCCAAAGGCTACTCGCATCGCCCTCACCGGAACGCGGCTTCTCGCTAATCGCCGCTTCAGTTCCCCGTCGAATCTCGCGATTGACCGCTTTTAAATGAGGGACCGAAGTCGCCGTGCAGATCACAAAGTAATCGGCAATCGATGAGATACCTCTGAGATCGAGAACCACGACGTTCTCGGCCTGAATTTCGTCTGCGAACTTCGCGCAGGTTTTAGCAATGGTGATAGCGTCTGACACACCTCTACAGTGCCTACTGAATCGAAAATCGCAACTGTCTGTTTTCGCCTCGCGAGAAACTCTATCTCTTTACCTTTTTCCCAAGAGAAGCCAAACGCCCCAACCTACGGGATGCCGCAGCACCCCTCTTAGCCCATCCTGAGCCCCTCGATTATTCAAGGAATTCGCGGCAATTCTTTTTCATTCGCCTTCAGAACCCGATAGCCTTCGTAAGAAATGCTCACTTTTAAGAGAGTCGTATCGGGAAGGACCTCGTCATGGTTCACACATCAATGAATGTGACCATTTCGACTGCTGCGCCTTCGCAAAGAATTGCTGAACGCGCCCTAAAGTCGCTTTACCTGGAGATTTCGAACCCAGAACGGTAGGCCGTGATCCTGAATCGTGATTAAGCCCTCAGTCGCAAGATTAACGTCCGCCCCTTTCGCCGCAGCGAGGTCAAAATACTGAATCGTCTCACCGTTCAACACGACCGTGAGCTGGTTGCCCTTCATCGTTACCGTCATACGGTTCCACTCATTGGGCGCTTTGCTCATATTCTTGGAGGCTCCCTTCGTCTTAATCACTCCACCGAGATCGTGATGCCCCATGTCGGCATCGGCCTTCCCCGTGGAATCCATGATTTGCACCTCAAAACCAGACGCAACGGGATCGGCTTTATCCGAGACCCTAAAGTAGAACCCTGAATTGCCTCCGTCGGCGTGCTTATACTCAAAGTCGAAAACAAAATCACCGTAGTTATCTTTCAGCCAAAGGTAGTGGTGATAGCGCTGCCATCCCTCCTCACCTTCACGAGGCTCCAGATAAAGCGAACCGTCCTCCTGAATCTTCCAATTCCCCTCGGTTCCGAGCTGGGAAAGGTCTCTTCCATCAAAAATCGTTACAAAACCTTCTCCGTTTTTCTCAGGATGCCCCGCTTCAACCGTATTAGAAAATGGCAATATCGCCGCAACAAGTAGTAGAGTGAACTTCATTCTCCCATCTTAATGTGGTGTTTTTTCTCCGCAAGACCGCGATAATGTGCCAGATTCGAAACGACGCGGCCATGAATCACTTTCTCACTACTCTGTCGATAGCCACGCTACTGACTTTCTCCTCTGGATTTCTCTCTGCTGACGAGACAGTCAAGAACAAGGGAATTCAGGGAAAAAAGGCGCCACCCCTCGACGTCCCCACCTGGATTCAGGTTCCGGAAGGCAAGAGAAAAGTCGAAATCACGGACTACGAAGGAAAAGTGATCGTGATGCTCTTTTTCCAACACTGGTGCGAAGCGAGTCAGAAGCGCGCTCTGCCGACTCTGAAAAAACTCGTCGATAAGTTTGGGAGCAACGAGGGCGTCGCCTTCATCGCCGTTCAAACAGCCTTTCAGGGACTCACCGACAACACTAAAGACAAAATCGAAATAGCCGCCGAAGAATTTGATCTCGCTATCCCATTCGGACACACCGTCAAAACACCGGAATTCGAAAGCGTTAACGGAGCCTATCAGACCGGTGGCACCCCTTGGTGGGTCATCGTCGATAAAGACGGCATCGTCGAATACAACGGCCACTACCTGAATCCCGAAGAGGCCGAGGCAGGTCTTACAGAGATGTTGGGGCTGTAAGGCGACTCTCTGTCGATTCGAACGCAGAAGCCCGGCCATTGGCCAATACGCGTTTATCATCAGCGCGAGCACGCGTCCGAGGTCAGGACACTCGGCTACAGAGGGCACACGATGTCGCCGACTCTCTGTGAGGTCGGAACGATGGCCTGCGATCCTCGTGGATCACCGAACCTTGATCGAGAAATCGGCCCCTTTCGCAAATTCCCAATACTTCGGATACCCGTCTAACCTGACCACCAATCCGCGATCAACCTTGAGGGAAGTTCGGTTCCCCATCTCGTCGATTTGAACTAACTGCCTCGTCTCTGTGCGCAAATCAAAAACGGCTTCTTCCTCGGTCGTAAACGCTGCCAAAATCGTGGCCCCGTCTTTCTCGAACTCGTAAATATAGACGCCGCCGGAATCATGGCGCGAGGCGACAAATGAGGCGCGATCGAGCGTCGCGATGAGCCCGGCCATGGTTCCGTAGACGGGGCGCGGACAGAATTGGTGATCAAGAAATCCAAAGTCTTGATTCGTTCGCCTGGGGCCGAGCGTCATTCGCCCGCCGAAAAGAAGGACCCCGGCATGGTCATTGGCCCAGCAGAAGAGCGTTTTTTGCGGAACGATCTGGCCTTTCCTCCGCTCTTGGTCAAGACGCCATCCATCGTAACCCATCTCGGTGTTGAGAAGCCTAAGCGACGAAAAACCCGCCTCTTTCTTCAGCCTCTTCATCGTCTCAGAATCCTCGGCAAGATCGGACAGATTTCCGTGAGAGTGATAGGCCACGAATGACGACTGCCCCGTAAGCTCGTTCACGAAAAATTCCGTCCTCGACTGATCCACGAGAGAGTATCCCCCGTTCACTACGGGAATCTCCGGCCAAAATTTACGAACCTCATCCCGAGTGAATTCGAACTGCATGAGATACTCCTCCTGTGTTCCTGACCAGAAGGCGATCTGATCCGGCTCATTAAAGACCTGAACTAAGCGAGCGTGTTCCCCGTATCGTGCCAAAAGCGCTTTCACATAAGCACGCTGTGCCACCTCTTCGCGCGGGTATCGCCAGAGAGGCTTGGGCTCATCCTCGTATTTGGGGAGCACGCCCCAGTCAGGAGCATTCATTAACTGAAGCGCCAACTCAAATCCGCGTGAAGTGTAGGCCGCAACCGCTTTATCCATTCGGGCAAAATTGAACTGAAAACTCTGCTCCCCTCCTTCTGAAACACGTCGCCCCATCTCCATCGACTCATCCGTTCTCACGACCTGAAACCCGAGTCGCGCGAGGAGACCGGCCTCCACTTCTCTCGCTTCATCTTCCGCGATTCCCACCGGCAAATTTGGCTCACCTTTGAACGACCAATGGTACCTTCCGGGGAAGGCACAAACCCCGAGAAAGAACTCATCCCGCTTCCATGTCTCCCGCACTCGATTGAGATCGTCTGTCACGCCAAGACTTCGATTGAGACGCTTCAGGCACTTGCCGTTTTGGTAGCCATCCAGTGTCAGCAGGTAGACACCGCGCCCTTCAATTTTGACTTCAAATTCCTGCGCCCCTCCCGCTTCAAACTTCCACTGCCCGACCGCTTTATTGTGCCAGTTCCAGACCGTTAGAACGGCCTTGTCGAAAGCCTTTGGATCCGCTTTAACTTTCAGCGTAATCGGCTGGGACTCGCCAACCAAATGCGCCCATCGGAAAGGTTCCCCGCTCACGATCTGCAAGCCATCATCCGCACTAACCGCCTCTTCTATCTTCTCATGCAAAAAGGGAACACCCGTCATTTTGAGCGGCTCACTTTGGGGAGATAACTGAATGGGAATGTCATCCGCAGGCACTTGAATCGCGGAAATGATGAAGCCCAACAGGATAAGAAAACCTCGGAACATAGGGATAGCGATCACTTTTTTAAAACCTCCTCAGCAGCACGGAAACCGCCCATTCCATGCACCCCCGCACCCGGCGGGGTCGACGCGGAGCAAATGAAGATGTCCGGCGCAGGAGTCGCGTGCGGCTTCGCGCTGAGAACGGGGCGAGTCAGAAGTTGCCGCCAATCAGCAACACCTCCGACAATATCGCCCCCCACAAAGTTGGGATTGTAGCGCTCGAACGCGTCGCAGTTCATGGTGTGCCGAGCGATGATACAATCACGAAAACCCGGAGCAAAGCGTTCAATTTGCCTCTCGATTGCGTCCGTCATATTGACGGTCGAACCACTCGGAACATGACAATATGCCCAGAAAGTATGCTTTCCTGCAGGAGCCCGCGACGAATCAAAAAGGCTCTGCTGAGCGGTCAGCACGAAGGGACGCTCGCTGTGAATCCCCTCCCAGGCCTCCCGCTCTGACACAACCATTTCATCAAGCGTCCCCCCAAGATGCACAGTGCCCGCTTTTCGACAGTCAGCAGCCAACCACGGCACGGGTTCGTTGAGTGCGTAATCGATCTTGAAAATGCCGGGGCCATGACGATATCGCTCGAGGCGTTTTCGGTAAGTGTCAGGAAGTCGGCGGCCCGATATCGCGCTCATCGCTGAGGGGGAGGTATCGAAGATATACGCAGAAGCAGGCGGAAGCTCGTCGAGACTCGAAACCGATCGTCCTGTTTCGATTTTTCCTCCGAGTGATTCAAAATAAGCAATCATCGCAGCGGTGATGCGTTGCGATCCACCTTTGGCGATAGGCCATCCGTAAGCATGGCCAGTGAGCATCAACATCAATCCAATCGCGTTGGTCGCGATTGGTCGGTCGAGCGGCATGACCGAGTGCGCTGCATTTCCCGCAAGGAGAGCTCTCGCCTTCTCGTCATCAAACCACAATCTAGCCGCATCCAGAGCCGCAGGGAGGGAACGCAATCCAAAGCGGGCTACCGCGAGCAGATTCGCGGGAATGCGCGGTGGGCCCATGAAGGCATCCAGAAGTGAATCGGCATGCGGGAGGAGCGGCTCAAAGACCCGGCGATACGCGGCCTCACTGCTGCCACTGAACTGAGCGGCCGTTCCCTCAATCGAGCGAAGCAGGCTCGCGCAGGTGCCGTCATCGAAAGGATGGGCGAGCGGGATCTCCGGTTGAATCCAGTCCAGTCCAAATTTCTTCAAAGGCAGTGTCTTCAGAAAAGGCGAAGCCATTCCCATCGGGTGTATCGCAGAACAAACGTCATGATGAAAACCTCGCTCAGTCAGTTCGGTCGTGCGGGTGCCGCCGCCGGGAACGTCGTGCCCTTCCACGACGAGCACTTCGCGACCCTCCTGAGCGAGTCGGATTGCCGCGGCAAGCCCATTCGGGCCCGATCCGATAATAATGGCGTCAGGGGCAGTCACTTTTGTTTGCAGTGGTCGGATTTTTTTCTCGTTCTTGATCGAGAAGCCAGCGGATCAATTCCGGATTCTCGTAGGTGGGACTGATGACACTCCCATGGTCGCCATCAGGGTAAACCGTAAGTCGAGCGTTGCCACCTCGCGTCTGAATTGCTTCGATCAATTGCCGATGAGGCGCAATCGGAACGATCTTGTCTTTCGCTCCGTGAAACGCCCGGATGGGAACTTTTGTGAGAACATCAGCCACTCCGGGCGGACCGTGTGCGCAAATCGGAACGAGAGCAGCAATACGATCCGGTACTGCCCCCACAAACGTCCACGCCCCCATTGCTCCGAGACTGACCCCGGATACGTAGACCCGATCAGGATCGATTTGGTAAGTGGCCAACAATTCATCCAGCAACAAACTCAGCGCATCCGGATCCCACGAGCCAGCCCGCAACTGCGGCGAGACAGTGAAAAAAGGAAAGTCCTTCCGCTGTTCGACAAATGAAGGCGGCCCGTATCGCTTTATCTTTTCAAGATCGTTGCCGCGGCCACTGCGGCCATGGAGATAGAGTAGCAAAGGCCACTTTTCTTCAGCCGACTCATCGTAGCCTTGAGGACGAAAAAGAAGATACCGCCAAGGCTCCTCGCCATTGCGATCCGAACGCGTCACCGCTGTCACCGCCATTTGCTTTCCGGCGCCCTGAACTTCGTTGGGCGCCCCCGAAAAGAGCGCTGACGTTACCAGCAAGTACAGAAAAAGACCGCTCGGGAAGCAGTAAGCTTTCAAGAACGGTCTCATTAAAATTAATACCGGATCTTGTCCGGCCGGGCTGAGCTTAGAGCTGCCCGCAGTCGTCGATTGTGACTTCCTTGGAGGTGCCTCCGCTCCGGCTTCCGAAGCCTTCCACTTTCTCAACAATACTAAGACCTTCAACGACCTGACCGAAAACAACGTGCGCTCCGTCCAACCAGTCGGTCTTGATCGTGCAGACGAAAAACTGTGATCCGTTTGAATTCGGACCTGAATTCGCCATGCTCAGAATTCCAGGACCGGTGTGCTTCAGCTCGAAGTTTTCGTCATCGAATTTACGTCCGTAAATCGACTGACCACCCGTTCCGTCACGATTCGTGATATCGCCGCCCTGAAGCATGAACTCCGGAATGACCCGGTGAAAAATGCTTCCCTTGTAGCTGATACCTTTTTCCCCGGTGCACAGGCAGCGGAAATTCTCAGCCGTTTTAGGGACCACGTCCGGACGCAGTTCCATGACGATGCGGCCCAATTTTTCTCCGTCAGCCGATACATCAAAAAAGACGCGCGGCAGATCTTCGTTAGTTTCACTCATAAAAATGACCAGACAGCGTGTCGCCCTACTATTCCACTACTTTCACACTCTTAATGACGACGTTAGCCAGCGGCACATCCGTCATTCGCTGAGGACGGGTGTTGCCGGCCTGACCCGCGAGAAGATCTTTTCCGCCGGTCTCAACTTTTGCGATCTTCTCTACGACGTCCATTCCCTCGACCACTTTTCCAAAAACGGCATAACCCCAGCCATCAAACGAGGGGTAATCCAAATTGGTATTGTCGCCATGGTTGATAAAGAATTGAGCCGTTGCGCTGTGAGGGTCCGACGTCCGAGCCATCGCGATTGTTCCCTTCTCGTTTTTGAGCCCGTTCTTGGCTTCATTCACAACCGGATCACTCGTTGCCTTTTGCTCGACATTGCCTTCGTCATCGACGCCGAAGCCGCCTCCCTGAACCATAAAACTCTCGATAACCCGGTGAAACACCGTGTTATCGTAGAAACCTTCGTTGGTGTATTTGAGAAAATTAGCAACCGTCTTAGGCGCTTTTTCCTGATCCAGCTCAATCGTGATATTTCCCTCACTGGTCTCAAGGATAACCTTAGGCTCAGCCAATGCAGGCAAAACGAATGCAGCGGAGGCTGCAACGACGGTAAAAAACGAAGCTACTGATTTCATGATATGAGAGAAAATAAGAAACGATTAATCGAATGTTTGTCAGACGTATAACGGAAACGCTCTATTCGCGAAAAGGGAAATTTAATTCAGTCTCTGCATGAAACATCAAAAAACAGTACCTTTGCGAGAACCTTATGTTCCTTTTTCTGCACGCCAATTGACCTAAAGCGGACCCCTTTGCATCTTGCCCTGATCTCACCCTGATGTATGATTCGGACGTCGTATTACGAAATCCCTATTTATAAATATGCCTCTCAAACTTCACAACGCAATGTGGCCCGGTCTCGTCGGAAAAGGCGACGAAGAAGGTCAGGAACCGCCGATTTCACTTGAGCGCATGCTCGAACTCACCGCTGCCGCCGAGGTCGACGGTCAGAAATACGACGGGATCGACTACTTTCTCTTTTTCCCTCACACGGATCCCTATGCCAACGACAAAGATCTCAGAGGCATCGCCGATCAGATTGGCGGACACGGTTTTGATGTTGGCTCTCTCGTCGCGCCGATCTGGCCGGGAACGATTGGTGACACCGCGATGGGCGACGATGCCGCCCAGGGCAAATTTCTTGAATCAGTGAAAGTCGCCTGCCGCATTGCCGGAGTCTTCAACGACCACGGGGTGCGCAAGCGCGGTGTCATCCGTATCGATTCCGCAGAATTCGGCGTCGAGAAATGGAAAGAAAATGCTCCAGCAAACACCAAGCGTATTGCCGCCACTTTCCGCGAAGCGGCCAAAATAGCAGCCGACAACGGGGAGCGCCTCGCTGCCGAAGGTGAAATTTGCTGGGCGGGAATGCACAGTTGGAAAGATATGCTCGACCTCCTCGAAGAAGTCGGCATGCCCGAGACCCTCGGCTTTCAGGCTGACCTCGCTCACACCTATCTTTACCTCCTCGGCTACAACGCTCCCGATTATGCCCTTCTCAAAGAGGGCTACGGCGAAGACGAGTTCTACGCTGCCTATGAGGAAATGACGGATAAGCTTCGTCCCTGGACGATTGATTTCCATGTCGCACAAAATGACGGCACCGTCCACGGCGCCGGCAGTCACGACAAAACAGGAAAGCACTGCCAGGCAGACGACCCTGATGGAAAACTCGATATCGTTCGCTGCTCTCAGTATTGGTTGAAAGACTACGCTGATCGCGGGATTGAACACATCTGCTGGGATGGTTGCATGTTCCCCAATGACGTTCTCGAAACGCCGGAGACGTGGAACACGATCCTCAAGTCGATGATCGACGTTCGTGACGCGGTCGGTTAAGTCGCCACGACAACGAATAAAATTGTCTCTCCGGTGACCTTGACACTCGTAACCTAGTGTCCCGGTGTTTTCGCGTAACTAGACCTCTCCTATGATACAAGTTTCTTTTATGATCCTGACGGCAGGAGTCATCGCTGCTGCCTTGATGGTAACTGCCAGCGCCGAAGAAAAGATCCACTACAGCGCGATCACCGCAGTCGAAGGACTACAATTCGATCCCGTCCGGATCAAGGCACGCGCCGGTGAAAAGCTTCGCATCGCTTTTTTCAACGAAGATCCGAACGACCAACCTCACAATATAGTCATCATCAAGCCGGGCACCCTCGAAGAAATTCAGGCGGCTTCGATGGCAGTAACGGGTGACTCTCAGGCAAAAGGGTTTGTGCCTGAGAGTGAGCACATCATCGCCGCAAGCGGACTCCTCAATGCCGACGGGTCCGAGGAACTCCTCTTTGCAATGCCTGAGGAAAAAGGAGTCTACCACTACGTCTGCACCTTCCCCGGACATGCCTTGCTTATGTATGGAGCGATTTACGTCGGCGTATCACCCGGCAGTATCACAGACGATCTAAATGTTCCGGCCGTGGCCCGCAATGCTGAGAAAGAGCGAAAGGAAGCGATCCTCAGCGTCGAGCGCCCGGGGATGTATCGAATCTTCATGGAAGACGCTGGCCCCGCAGCGATCGCGGTCGCGCTCCCGCACGAATTTAATTACTGCTGGGACGCTGGCAATGGCCGCTTGCGCCACCTCTGGATCGGGGACTTCGTTGATGCGACCGGGCTTTGGCGATCCAACGGAAACGGGTTCGCCAAAGTATTGGGCGAAAAGATCTGGCAGAGCCAACCCGGCGAAAAGCAGTATGGCCTTCAGTTCGGTGAGAGTTCTCCGAAGTCGTTCAGCTACCTCGGCTACGATCTCGTCGAGGGACATCCTCTCTTTCACTACCTTGTAGACGGAAAAGAGATCTCCGAAACGCTAACGAGCTCTCTCGATGGCGTCGCCTGGACCTTCACGATCGACGATCCCGACGTGGAAGTCCGTCTCCTCGCCCCCACTTCTGAAAAAGCATCCATCTCTTCTGACACCGGAGCACGCGACGGCGACTGGTGGGTCGTACCGCAGGAAGCGGCCTCCTCCTTCACCCTCACGCTGAAAAAGTCATGATCCGCTTTCTCATTCTCTCCCTCAGCCTCATCGGCACCTCTCTCAGCATGGTCATGGCCGACTCGCCATGGACGGTTGAGTTGGTTCCTTTCGAAAAGTCAGATGACCAGCAGATCGGCGGCATCGACGTCCTTCCCGACGGTCGCGTCTTCGTCTGCTTCCACCAGGGTGAAGTCAGGCTCTACAATCCCGAGACAAAAGTCTGGACGACCTTTGCCAAAGGCCTCCATGAGCCGCTCGGTGTCTATGCCGAATCGGAGTCTTCCATCGTCGTCGTTCAGCGCCCCGAGATCACGAGAATCAGCGATACTGATGGCGATGGCGTTGCCGACCGCTTCCGCAGCATCAGTGACGATTTCGGCATGTCCGGGAACTACCACGAGTTCGCCTTCGGCCCAATCAAAGATCCTGATGGAAACTGGATTGTCGCCCTGAATGTCGCCTCTAACGGCGCCGGAATCCGCGACGAAGTTCGCGGTGACTTTCTCGAAGTGGGGCTTCCACGGGAAGACTTCTATGTCGACGACTGGCAGACCGCCAAGAATGCCGCCGGACGCATGTATTCCCGCGTCGCCTGGCGCGGTTGCATCGTTAAGATCGACGACGCCACCGGCGAGATCACCCCCTTCGCCTACGGCTTTCGCTCACCGAACGGAATCGGCTTCGACGCTGAAGGCAGACTCTACGCCTCCGACAACCAGGGTGACTGGCGCGGCACGAGCCCGCTCTATCATGTCGAGGAAGGCGGATTCTACGGCCACCCTGCGAGCATTCCGTGGATGCCCGACTTTGACGGTCGCCCGCCTCTCGATATCCCAATCGAAGAGCTGGAAGAACGCCGCACTCCGGCCGCGATCTGGTTTCCTCACGGCACCATGGCGAACTCACCGACTGAGCCGATCCTCATCCCCGAGGGTTTCGGTCCCTTTGCCGGACAGATGCTGATCGGTGAAATGAACCGGCCACGCATCGTTCGTCTTATCCTCGAGGAAGTGAACGGTGTCGTTCAGGGCGCCTGCGTCCCCTTCATCGATGACTCGGGTCTCGCCTCGGGAGTGAACCGTCTCGCCTTTGGCCCTGAAAACACGCTTTGGACCGGACACTCTCATCTTTCCTGGGCCGGCGGTGAAGGCATGACGAAAATCACCTATGATCAGGCCGTTAAACAGCAGGACGTCTCGTCCCTGAAAATTCGGCGCGACGGCTTCGAGGTGACCTTTATCGAGCCGGTCGAGACACCGCGGGAAATCACGCTCTCCTCCTTCGCCTATCTTTATCAGAAAGACTACGGCTCGCCGAAGATCGATGAACGCACAGAAGACTTTGAAGTGGAAAAGACGAGCCCGACCACGTTCCGACTGACCTTGAAGAAACCGCTTAGAGAAGATTTCTGCTACGAGTTTCACTTTGGTGACGCGACCCATCCCATGGTCGCCTACACCGTCCGCGAGATTCCAGCGTCCAACTGAAGGTAGCGGCCTACGGCCCGAGTCTGGGTGGAAAATAGAGACCTCTGCGCCTCATTTGCTATCATCTACGGAAACTCGCGTTTTTTGCATTATTTTAAAGCAGAGGGGCCGCTTAGAGAGCTGATTAGGGAAACCGGATCAGCTCTTTTTTTGATCCGCTCGTGAATAGAGCGTAGCCGAATGAGATTCATTCGGAGACCCTAACCCACGGCCAGATTTCAATAAAACCAGTCCACTCGGCTCTATCAAAGGCTTGCCGGAAACCTTTTAATAATCAGATGCGTCGACTCTTGCTCACTCTCCTGATCGGATCCCTGCTATCCCCCGTCGTGCATGCCGCTGAAAAGCCCGACATCCTCTTCATCGCGATTGACGACCTGAACGATTACATCTCTCCTCTCGCGAATCACCCGGGAATCAAGACGCCTAACTTCGAAAGACTCGCGAAGAAGTCGGTCACTTTTAAAAATGCCCATTGTGCCGCTCCCGCCTGCCACCCCTCCCGCGTAGCGACGATGACAGGGGTTCACCCCACGACTTCCGGCATCTACCGAAATCTCTTTGGTGCTCACGGCCCGCGCTGGAGAGATGAATCCCCTCAGTTAAAAGAAGCCCTCGTCCTTTCCCAACATTTTCGCAACCACGGCTACCGTGCTGCGGGTGGCGGCAAAATCTTTCATACCCTGCAATGGACGCCAGGTGATTCTCAAAACGATCCCGATGCCTGGGACGATTACCGGGGAGATCCCCTCGATCCCATTTCGGGAGACTGGCCTCGACCAAAATTTAAAAGGACACAGGATTCCGGCTTTGTCGGAAAGCGCCCCCTCGGGAATCACCTTTTTGGCGCGGCCGTTCTCGATGAGCCGGAGGACACCTACGGCGATCATCTCGTTGTAGACTGGGCCATAGAGCAAATCGCTCGTGAAGAAACGAAGCCGACATTCCTCGCCGTGGGACTTTTCCGCCCCCACATCCCCTGGGAAGTCGGCCAAAAGTGGTTTGATCTCTACGCCGGAGACGCCGCAAAACTCCCCGGGATTCAAGAGGATGACCTCGCCGATGCTCACAAGCACGACAGACTAAACTGGCACAAGTGGGTCGCCGACAACAATCAGTGGCAACACCTCATGCGGGGCTATCTCGCGAGCATCAGCTATGTCGACCACCAGCTCGGGCGACTCCTCGATGCCACCGAAGCATCCCCTCGCTGGAAAAACACTATCATCGTTCTCTGGAGTGATCACGGCTTTCACATCGGCGAAAAAGAGAACTGGGAAAAATTCGCACTCTGGCAACAGACGACACGTGTTCCCCTTTTCATTCATGCTCCCGGAATGAGCTCTGACGGAGAAGTGACTAACGCTCCTGCGACCCTGACCGATATCTACCCCACCCTTTGCGAGCTCGCTCAGATTCCGACACCCGGACAATGTGAGGGAACCTCACTCGTCCCTCAGTTGAAAGATCCGGCATCGAAAAAGGGAACTCCAGCGCTGACTTCCTTCCAGTTTAATCGCGAAACCAGCCCCTCTCACGCCCTCTCGGGAGAACGCTATCGCCTCATCCAATACCCGGATGGGTTCACCGAATTCTACGACATCGAGACAGATCCCAATGAATTCACCAATCTCGCCGGAGACGACGCTTTTTCAGAAGAAATCGAACGGCTAAGAGTCTTCCTCCCGGAAAACGCGGCGCCAAACCGTGAACCGGCTACCGACTCGATCTATCACCGGGGGAGGCCAAAAGCGTCTCAAAAAGGCAGGAAGAGGGGAAAGTAATTGGGTCTGATTATCGATTATTCAGAAAACGCACTTCGAAACCGCGCTGTCCTTTCCTGAATTACGTATTGTTAGGATCGACAATACACTTTCAGATGCCTCTTCGGGAACTATCCAAGTTCATTCAGATTGTCGACTCGTTGAAGATTGTCGACCCGTTGAAAGACTGGGGAGATCAGCTCAAAGAACCTGCCGAAATGATCCTGACCGGTTCAGGCGGACTCTTATGGCACGCTCATCAAGCAGGTCATTCGACACCACTGTCTGAAAATAGCATGGCCGCAGACCCGATAACTTCTAGCGACGCGGTTGCTGAACTTGCATACAACTCCATCACTGGCAGCGACTTTGAGAAAAAAATGGCTGGCATGTGAATCTCATGCCTGATCTGGCACTGCAAGGATTACCAAAAAATTGGAAATCCCGGTGCGAAAAAGAATCCTATAACAACCTCACCTTTGTCGTTCCCTCAGGAGAAGACTTGCTCGTACCCAAAGGGCTACGAAATGAGCCCCGGGATATTGCACACCGGAACTACGCACTCTCACTTGGCCTCATTCACGAACCATGACAGGAATTCTGAAAGACATGCCAAATGGCGGCAAACCATTCGCCCCCTATTTCGTCCCTGACGATTGGTCACGGCTGCAATATGGAAGACTTCTCTGGAAAAAAGAGCGGACGAAAAACCGTCTCCTCAAGCACTCAACCGATTCCCGATACCCCTATCGTGATCGTTTTTTAAAACAAAGAGAATGGATTGAAATGCTACTCGAGTCGGATGCCGCTGAAAACGAAGTGCTCGACAAACAGCTTCCGCAACACGGGCACTCGCTGAGAACAATCATGCGAGAAAACCCACCGGTATTCGGTGGGTTTTACTGAACGTCAAATGAAAGAGCAGGGAGCTGCCCCCCCCTTTTCAATACAAGCCGATTCCGACCTACTCCCCCACTTGCTCCAGCACCACAAAAGCGCCGGGATTCCATGCGTAGACAAGGAGGAAAACTTTCTCCCCAACCTTTGTCCATGAAGCGTTGTGAACATGTTCGATATTGGTGTTTCCCTCACTCAACCCGAGTTCGGTCTTCGGCTTGATCACCGAAAGCACATCCCCTGTGGGGCTGAGAATATAGATCTCTCCGGGAGCGTTTCCAGCACCTCTCAGGGTTCCGACCACCGCAGTCCCATCGGGCATATAATCAATATCACACGGCCGGGCACCTGCGGGCAGAGCCGTTACAACCGGCTTCTTCCCTTCTTTGATCTCTCTGCCATCCTGACTGAAGTATCGAATTTGGCATGCTTCGCGATCGGCAATAGCAACCTGCTTCGTCACGGGATTGAGATCGAGACCGTGGCTGGTTGTGAAAATCGACTTACCGCCATGAATCCCTTTCGCATAATCACCAAACGGTTTAGCAGGAAAAATAAAACGGGAGCCATAACCATCAGCGACGAGGACCTCGTCACCGAGGACAAGTGCATCCGTCGGCGAAAACTTCATGTCAACAAACCAGTCCAACGCCTCAGGTTTCCCCAGCTGGTGAAGCAACTTCCCCTTGGTGTCAGTGAACAAAACGAGCCCACGCTTATTGTCCGGAATCACGAGGTAGGGCGCACCGTCTTTGTCGTAACCAAAACTGGTGTTGTGACCGTTGCCCTTCGTAAGTTCCGGGTCTCCTTCGATTTTCTCTGCTGAGCTCAGATCGGGACTCAGGTGAATCAACCCGTAGCCGTCGAGGTGGAAATACACATCACCTTCGCCTTGACGGTCGACTGCAAAACCACCGTGCGCCTTTCGGATGTGCTCCCCAGCCCCTTGAGGAAGAACGGAAAGATCCGACCTGTATTGGAAAGTCCAGGCCCCCTGACCTGAGGTTTTTGTCTGAGTTTCCGCAGCAAGACAAAAAGTTACCAGTGAACAGGAGGCAACTGAAATAAGAAGAGTTAAGAGACGATTCATTTGCGCCACCTAAGCGAACATGATGCCTTTTTAAAGCACAAAAAAAGCGATCAGGGAAATAACTGCCGATGCAGAAAAATAGCGTAAAATAGACGAAGCGAGTCGTCATCGAATTTCAAAAATCGAACAGCCGGAGAGGATGAACGAGTTGGAAATGCCGTGAAGCGATAATTCTTAGGGGAATACATGGCCCAAATCAGCCATTCCAGCAGTAGAAAGAGCACAGCAAAGGCCACTTGGATTGGCGAGAGGACATTTGTCCGCATCCCTCTAATCAATTCTAACAGGGTTCACTCACCGGCCTAACCCTGTTTGCTTCGTCCTTTCTCACTAATTTGCCGCGGCCACGATGCGTGGCATGTACGGATCAGGATTCGCGTCGAAGGCGCGCACACAAGGTGTGCAGCAGAAAAGGACTTCCTGCCCTTTGTAGACCCGGCGATGTCTGACTGGCTTCTCAGAAAAGGGTTTCTGGATGACCGCGCAGTGGTCGAAGGGGTAGGGGCTTATGTTGCCACCTGCTTTGTCCGCGAGTTTCGTCTCGGAGAACGATGAGCCGGTTCCCGTAGCAGTTCCGGTGTTCACCGTGCTGCAGGCGGTGAAGGCGAAGAGCAGAAAGGTCAGGAGAAGTGTGAGAGTGAGTGGTTTCATGTTCGCTTATAGTTTCCGACGTCTTTTCGCGGCGGCAAGCGGATTTCGCAGGGCAATGTCGCCTTACCCCTCTTGAATTGACCGGCTATCACTGTCGGGCCGCGCATTCACTTTCCCCCGCCCCCATTCCGCCCATTGCAAATAGCGGGGTCGCCTCGATCGGTGATTGATTGCGATGAAGTCGTTTGCCATAGTCGCAGACCATTTCATGAAGTGCCCTCACGACCCTTTTCAGGACCAACGCAAAGAATCTCCGATTCAGACCTGTGACTTTCAGGGCGAAACAGTTCCCATGATCTTGCGTCATGCCGATTTGCGAACGGCGTGCAAAGACTGGCAAACTTACAGCTCGGATGCTCCCTTTCGGGTTCCGATTCCTTCCGAGGAGGAACTTCGTCGCGTCCGCCAACTTCCGATCGAGGCAGACCCACCGGAACAGACCGAATGGAGAAAGATCGTCGAACCCTTCTTCAAACGGGCGAAACACCCTGAGGTAGTGGAAGCGGTTGAGAAGTTGTTCGACGAGATGCTCGATCTTGCCTTTGAGAGCGAATCGATTGAAATCGTGCGCGACTTTGCCCTTCCCGTGCAATCGAGAGCACTCACTTACCTTCTCGATGTTCCGGAATCCGAAGGCGAAATCTGGACCAGTTGGGGTATCCACGTTTTCAAAGACGGCGAAGACGGTGAGCAAAAGGGCATCGTGCTCGAAAACTATCTTCAGGAAAAATTCGATGCCGCTGAAAAAAATCCCGGTGCCGATTTCTTTTCGGCGCTAACACAGGCCACCTTTCAAGGCCGGCGCCTGACCCGCGACGAGATGACAGGGTTTGCCAATCTCGCCTTTGCCGGTGGCCGAGACACGGTGATTCACACGATCGCGAGCATTTTCAGTTACTTTGCCGAAAATCCGGAAGCGCTCGAGGGCCTCAAAGGAGAGCCAAAACGCATCGTCGCTGCGAGTGAGGAATTTTTCCGCGTCGTGACCCCGCTGACCCATATCGGACGCGTCTGCCCTGTCACGACGGATGTCCACGGATTCGAAGTGCCTCCCCAAGGCAGGGTCTCGCTCTGTTGGTCGTCTGCCAACAACGACGAAGCCGTCTTCGAATCCCCCGAGGAAATCCGCCTCGACCGAAAACCCAATCCCCATGTCGCCTTCGGATTCGGAGCGCACCTCTGCCTCGGAGCCGCCCACGCACGACTCCTCGTTAGAACCTTGATTGAGAAACTGAGCGAGCGTGTCGCTTCAATCGAAGTCCTCGTGCGCGAGGAAAAGATCGAGACGGAACAAAGCTACGAACGCTCGGTAGGTTTCGAGAAATTGATCTTATCGCTCGGCCCTCAGAACTAGTTTTCTCGGGACTCAGCCTCCGACCTCACAGAAGTCGACTGCATTTTCACCCGCTTCCAGCAGGGGGCGGTGACTCTCGAATCGCGCCCGCGATCCCCGCGCCAAAACACGGAAGGACTTCCGACCCCGAGCTCAGAGAGGTCGGCGTCGTTTCGCTGACGTTGAATTTTCGATGCAATAATTACGCCACTTTTACGGTTTTCATTTTTCATCGGCCTTGTTAACGTCCGACGCTTCACACCGAACCATTTCCCCATGAGCAACAATATCGAGTCACTCCAAACTGAAAACCGGGTCTTTGCACCATCGGCAGAGTTTTCCGCCAACGCCCATGTCAAATCGATGGCAGAATATGACGCTCTTCATAAGCGCTCGATCGAAGATCCTGAATCCTGGTGGGGCAAGCAGGCCGAAAGCCTCTCGTGGCAGAAAAAGTGGGACACAGTTCTCGATTGGTCAGACGCTCCTTTTGCCAAATGGTTCGACGGCGGGAAAATCAACGCCTCAGAGAATTGCCTCGATCGCCACGTGCTCGAGGGCAAGGGTGATCAGGTCGCAATCCACTTCGTCGGCGAACCGGGCGATAAGCGTGACATTACTTTTTCTGAACTCCTTGCAGACACCTGCCGCTTTGCGAATGCCCTCACCGCTCGGGGAATCAAAGCCGGAGACCGCGTTCTCATTTACATGCCGATGGTCCCGGAAGCGGCTGTCGCAATGTTGGCCTGCGCACGTATTGGCGCGGTTCATTCCGTCGTTTTTGGAGGATTCTCTGCGACTTCAATTAAGGATCGACTCGAAGATTCCGAAGCGACTGCCATCATCACTGCTGACGGTGGTTGGCGGAGAGGCTCAGTCGTTCCGCTCAAAGCGAATGTCGATGATGCCCTCGCCGTATACAAGGGAGTTGAGACCGTTTTTGTGCTGAAGCGCTGCGAAAATGAGGTCACGATGGCGGAAGGACGGGATGTCTGGTGGCACGAAGAAGTCGACGGACTTTCCGACGAATGCCCTGCTGAAGGATTCGATGCGGAGCATCCTCTTTTCATTCTCTACACCTCGGGTTCCACCGGAAAGCCCAAAGGGATCCTGCACACCACGGGCGGTTACCTCACGGGAACGGCGTCGACTTTTAAATACATTTTCGACTACCAGGAGAACGATGTCTACTGGTGCACCGCCGACGTTGGCTGGATCACGGGACACAGCTATATCGTCTACGGCCCGATGGCAAACGGAGCCACTCAGGTGATGTATGAAGGCGCGCCAAACTTCCCGGACTGGGACCGCTTCTGGCAGATCGTTCAGGACTACAAAGTCAGCATTTTCTACACCGCTCCGACGGCGATTCGAGCCTTCATCAAAGCGGGCGACCACCACGTTGAGAAATACGACCTCAGCTCGCTGAGAGTTCTTGGCACGGTCGGTGAACCAATCAACCCTGAAGCGTGGATGTGGTATCGCGACAAGATCGGTGGCGGACGCTGTCCTATCGTCGATACCTGGTGGCAGACCGAGACCGGCTGCATCATGATCGCCCCTCTCCCGGGCGCAACACCCACAAAGCCGGGAACCGCAACCCGTCCCTTCCTCGGAATCGACGCTGCGATCCTCGATGAAGCGGGCAACGAATGCGGTGCGAACGAAGGCGGAAAGCTCGTCATTCGCAAACCATGGCCAAGCATGCTTCGCACGATCTACAAAGATCCCGAGCGCTTCAAAGAGACCTACTGGAACGAATATGAAGGCATCTATCTTGCCGGAGACGGGGCCCGCACCGATGAGGATGGTAATTTCTGGATCGTGGGTCGCCTCGACGATGTTCTGAATGTCTCAGGTCACCGACTCGGAACCGCCGAGGTCGAGAGTGCGCTTGTTTCTCATCCCGCCGTTGCTGAAGCCGCCGCGGTCGGTCGCCCTCACGAGGTTAAAGGACAAGCCGTAGTCGCTTTTGTGACACTCAAGGAAGGAATCGAGACCTCTGACGAACTCGCGAAGGAACTTCGAAATCATGTTGGGATTGAAATTGGCGCAATCGCCAAGCCTGACGAAGTCGTCTTTGCTCCAACGCTTCCGAAAACTCGATCCGGCAAAATCATGCGCCGCCTTCTCAAAGAAATCGTGGCGGGAAGTGAAATGAAGGGCGACACCACCACCCTCGAAGATCACGAAGTCGTTGCTCAACTACATGAACAATTTCAAAAAGTTTTCAAAGGCTGAACAAAACTCTCCAGGGCTTTCAGCCAATGGCAAAACACCACTTGACGTTGGCTGAAACAGTCCTACTTTCCCAGCTTCTCAAGTCAGCTGCGGCTCGACATGAGGGAAGATCCCATATCACTCACACCATGCCGGAAATCGAAATCAAAAAAGGAGAGCCAATCGAGCGAGCTCTCAAGCGCCTCAAAGGTAAAATGGAAGCCGAAGGCATCATGGATGAGATGCGTCGTCTCCGTGCTTTCGAGACTCCTGCACAGAAAACTAAGCGCAAGGACCGCGCCAGTGCTAAAAAGAACCGCAACCGCGTTCGTTTTCAGATGAGAGATCCTAAAGCAGGTGAGAAAAAGGCGGAAAAGACTGAGAGCTAGGTTTCAAAGTTTTATCTGATACTTTTATCACAACGAGGCTGCCACATTCTGGCAGTTTTTTTGTGTTCTGACCTAAAATGCGAATGCCTGAAACCCACCACCGAACCGGCTCTATCGGCGATCGCGGATCAATTGGAAGTTTAGTCATGGCAGCGTCGGGACGGTGTTCCCGGTAGATCGATTTGCGCGACCTGACGTGGAGCCCCGACGTGCATTAACGAATCCCTCGAAGTGTCCCACGAATCGTTAAAATGGTAATGGCAGCTGATCTAACCACCCTAATGCGCGGCGGTGATCAAAAAAACCATGAGCCGCGAAAACCTGAAAGCCTCCTTTTGCCAAGATCATGAGCGGGAATACTTCAAACCAACGTCCGGAAAACGCTCTCGCATGTAATCGCCGAGCAGGGAAGCGTCTCTCCCGAAGCTGAAAAAGAGTCGCGCCGCGGTCCGAGAGCCCGCCCCGGGGAGAATTACGAAGTCGAATCGGAGAAGTGACAAGACGGCTTCAAGTGAGGACGGTCTACTCGACGAGATCGTCTCGCTCGTTGCTAAAGGAATGTCACAACGAGGACTTGAAGCACTTAGGGAAAAGCCGCTTTCAACACGCCCTCAGACTAAACATTGCGATCACCGCCAAGGTCACCCTGTTCTAACGATCTGAGAGACATCCCCGAATCCTTCGATAAGAACACTCGAAACAAAATCCTTCATGAAAGCGCGGGCGAACTCGGCGATCGAGTCGACCTCGCCAGCGTGATGAAAGAAAACCGCAAGGCGGCAGTCGCCTTCAATCAACGCAAGAAGATTTCCCCCATCGTAGCCGAATGAAAGCTGATCCGGAGTTCTGTTTTCCTTATCAAAATAAAGGGCTATATCATCCAGCGTTGTCGCCAGCTCAGCGATTCGAGTTTCTGAAAAAGGTGACTCTTGAAAAAGAATCTGATTCCCATTCGAAAGGAAGACGCCGAAAACTGAACCGATTGTCTTGAGCGCACCGAGCGTCGATGAGAGAGTTTTAGGGTTCATTTGTTAATGAAATCGCGGATTGAAGAAACAAACTCCCCCATCGGAATCCTACGGTTCACGATCGCACCAGCTACCTGCGGGTTTTGTGCATCTGAATTCTGATCAAAGCAGAAGCCAATGGTCTCGTCGCCTTCATAAATAGTAGCGCTAGCGACGGCACTCATTTCAAGCTTCCCCCCTATCAAGACCGCGCATTCCTGCAAAATCATTAGATTTCCTGCAAAGCGGGCGGTGTCCTCCTCCCCCGTCTTGCCCTTTGCTGATCCGCGACCTGCACTGAAAAACCGGGTCTCGCCATTTTTCAGCGCCTCGTGAAATGCCTTGTTACCGTCATCCATAAATAGTATCACTGATTAAGCCCTCGCAAGGTATCAACGCTAGCCGCGGATGTCGAACAATTAGGCAAAACAGATGCCGCGTTAAGCTTTGTCATGTATAATAATCTTGGTCTTTAAGGCCACTGCATGACACTAGCCAACAAAATCACGGTCACCCGAATCCTCCTCATTCCGGTATTTGTTCTCTTCGCCGCCTACTACAGTGAAAGTATCACAAAGGGAGCCGAAGACATCAAGATGAGGATTTTTGCCCTCATCGTTTTCGCGGTGGCCTCCCTCAGTGACGCACTCGACGGTTACATTGCCCGTAATTTCAATCAAAGCACCAGACTCGGGCGCTCTCTTGATCCGGTTGCAGACAAGCTTTTGCTCCTCGCAGGAGTGGTCATGCTGAGCGTTACCCACTGGCACGCGGGTCTCCCCATTTGGTTCGCGGTCCTCGTAATCGCGCGTGATGTGCTCATCATTTTAGGGGTTCTCTACATTCATCACACGATTGGTGGGGTTAAGATGAAACCGCTGCTTTCGAGCAAAATTTGCACTTTCCTACAGTTAAGTTGCGTATGCTGGGTTTTGCTCGACTTTTGGAGCCGCGATGCCCGCCCCCTTCCGCTGGATTTCCTGATTGGCCTAGCCGCCATCTTCACTGTGATTTCCGGCTATCAATACGCGAAGGAAGCAATCAGCCAATTGCGGGAATCCGGCCACACCAGCCCTGACAATCATGCCACGAAATCATAAACCTCAAGTTGCTATTGTGGGACGCCCCAATGTGGGAAAGTCAGCGATTTTCAATACTCTCGCAGGTCGCCGTATTGCGATCGTCCACGATCAACCGGGAGTGACTCGCGACCGTATCGCAACCGAGTGCAAAGACGCTCGCATTCCCTATGAATTGACAGACACCGGAGGAATCGGTGCGGTAATCGATGATGGATTCTCCGAGCAAGTTCGGGTGGAGGCAGATATCGCGATTTACTCATCCGACCTGATTCTTTTTGTCGTGGATGTGCGAGAAGGCTTGCACCCAATCGACCACGAATTGGCTGAAATGCTGCGAAAAGGCGATGCCCCTGTCCTCCTCGTCGTCAACAAAGTCGACACACCGAAGACCGATCACGAAACGGGCGTCTTTTCCAAACTGGGATTCGACAATCAGGTCAACATTTCTGCTGCCCATACTCGAAATTTCGGAGAACTCGATGATGAAATTCACGAGCGCCTTCAGCACCTTGAGATCGAGCAAAGCGAGTCGGAAGAGGAGACAGACGCCGAAGACGATCCCGGAGTCAAAATCGCGATTGTCGGTCGCCCCAACGTAGGCAAATCATCCCTCATCAACGCGATCCTCCAGGATGATCGGAGTATTGTTTCCGATGTCGCAGGAACGACGCGTGACGCCGTTGATGTCCCCTACACACGCGACGCGATGAAATACACACTCATCGATACCGCAGGGATTCGGAAGCGGGGCAACCGCGACACTTCTGTCGAGGTCTTCTCTGTGATGCGTTCGGAAAAATCGATTCGCCGTGCCGACATCTGTCTCCTCGTGATTGATGCTTCATCCGGAGTCGTGTCGCAGGATCGGCGCATCGCCAAAATGATAATCGAAGCGAACCGACCCTGCATCGTACTGCTGAACAAGTTTGACCTCTATCACCCGGATGCGAAGTATCAGGATCGAATTGAGCAATTCAAAGAGGAGCTCGGAGATGATCTCTTCTTCCTCCCCTACGCCCCGAAAATCGCGATTTCGGCTAAAAACCGTCAATATCTCGGAAAGATTTTCAACGCAGTTCAGGAAGTGACCGCCGCCGCCGCCGCGCCCATTCCGACAGGATTGCTTAACCGCCTCCTTCAGCAGGCGATCGAGCGCAATCCCCCACCCGTTCGCCTCAACAGGCGTTTCAAACTGCTTTACGCAACCCAGCGCCGCGAGGACAAGCCGGCAACAGTTCCGGTTCCCGAATACTTACTTTTCGTCAATCACGCCAATCTTTTGACGCGAACCTACGAACGTTTCCTCGAGAACCAGATTCGGAAGCAATATCCGATGGAGGGCCTGCCGTTTCTGTTTCGAGCGCGCTCAAGAGTGAACAATCGAGATGACGGTGGAGGTAGGGGCAAAGTCAAAACCGGAGGAAAGGGCAAAAACAGTACCGGAAGCATAACCCCGAGAGCCAAAGGCGGTTCGAAGAAGAGGCCCGCCAGCCGTGGCAATCGAAAGCCGGCAGAAATACGTTCTCGAAGAGATGGGAGCCGCGAATCTCGCGGGCCGCGGAGAAGCAAGTAGAACTTGCTTAAGCAGTCTTTCTACCGCGAACAATCTTTCTACCGCGAACGAATATCTTCGATCTCCTCTTTTGAAGCAGGAAGAACATTCATCTTCGCGTCATCAGGAATCTCTACGATAGGGTTTTCCTCATAGAGGTATGATTCCATGATCATATAAACCTTGCCCGATGGATTAGGTCGGAAAGTTCTCGCACCAAAAGCGCGGGTGATCTTAACAGGCTCTTCCCCTGTCTCGACTTCGAGCACGAACTGCTGCTGTCCGGTGAGGCCAAACGTAGGATCAACCTTTCGCATCTCTTGCTGGATCTCCACCAGAGGGCGAAAGAGTTCCTGGTAGCTGACTTTGCCATCCTCAATCTTAGGGGGCGAAACTTTTGGCACCTCTAGATCGACGAAAATGTTCAATGAACCACGAGGCTGATTCGCTACGAGATCAGGATTCGCATCGACGTATTCCTTTTTGTTCGGAATTTCGACAAAGCCATCATTATCGACGAAGAGAAGAACTGGCGCGCCCTCGATATCGAGATACAATTTAATGTCCTCGAACTTCACGTCGGGAATTCGGCTCTTGATCCGAAGCTTGTAGGTATCGGCGTTCGCCTTCGCCTTCATGTCACTCTGCGCGATCTTCAGCAGCTGCTGATAAGGCAATCTAGCCTGCGCATTTTCCGCCAAAGCCCGGCCGGAAAGTGTCTCCGGTGCGTCCTGCGCACCGGCATTAAAGGCAGGGCCGGAAAGCAAAGCCGACACGATGAGGATAACTGGCAGGTGTTTCATTCGGATCGAAATATCTAAATACTACAGAAACGACGGGAAAAATGCAATTTAAGTCTTGCGGGAACTTCCCGAGGTGATCCGGTTCGAATCATGAGCCGAAAATCGGTAAAATGGCTTTGAAAGCGTCAGTCACCAGCGAGTTCTTTTTCCCAGTAAAGGCGAATTCCATCCGCGCACATGTCAGTTCCATTGATCAGCTGATACTTTCGCCACACCTCCGGCGGTAATTTCTCCCGAAAAGCCTGCTCCATCTGGAAGGCTTCATAGGCGACGCGAAGGGTATCGGAATCCATGCCCTCCTCCCATCGTTGGCGAATGAAGAGCGCGTTCAATTCGACCACCTCACGGTAGCGGCTTAGGTGTTCAGCAACGTCGTTGACTTCTCCATAGTGAGTTAGAAAGAGCCGGCTGAATCCGTATGAAGCAAGCTTATCCAGAGTCTCAAGAGTGTGCCCCAAGTGAAACTGCGGTGGCGCTGAAGTGACTGAAATAAAATCACTTCCCTGCAATTTTGCCCCCGCGGCGTCCCCGGGAAAGCAGACATCATCGATCACAAACGCATGCTGATGAAAAGCATGTCCCGGAGCATTCACCGCCTTGATCTTCATCCCACCGATCTCGACAAGATCGCCGTCTACCATCTCAAACACTTTTTCTGCGGGCGCGGCGGTCATCCCTCCCCAAAGCAGCTCGAATCGTTCTCCGTAAACTTGCTTTGAGCTATCGAGAAGTCGACTCGGATCGACGAGGTGACGAGCGCCCTTTGTATGAACGTAAACAGGAACTCCTTTTTCGGCGAACGATCCCGCAGCGCCGGCATGATCCAAATGAATATGAGTAACGAAGACGGCATCCAGATCACTCACGCTCAAGCCGCGATCTTTCAGCGCCCCAACGAGAACCTCCAAAGTTGATTCCGGCCCCGTCTCGATCAAAATTTTGCCACTTGGTCCGGATACGAGAAAAGCAGCAATAGCTCCCACCTGGCCCTGAAAACGGAGATCAATAACATCGACTTGCATAAGGGGGATCCTACGGACCGAAATGGCATTACGCGACCCCTTTTCTTTCCTCGAATTCAAGGTGATTTGGACGCAGCTAAATCAAAATTTTTCCGTCTCAACCTGAGCTTGCCGGATCGGTATCACGTGCCTAGATTGCGGATCTATGGGCACTCCGACTCTCACTGACATTCCGACTGATCACGATGATCCCGTTAACTCGAAGATTCTTGAAATCTCAGAGGACCTTGTAAATGGATTTCAACGTTATCCTTTTCAACATATCGCCGAGAAGTGTGGCGAAGATCTCGATACCGTAATCACCCGGATTCGGGCGATGCAAGACGACGGCGTGATTCGCCGGGTGCGTCAGACAATGCTCGCGACCAAGCTCGCTCACGGTGCCCTTTGCGCATGGAAAACGGACAACGACAAGTTGGACGCGACTTTTGACTTCATGTTCAAGGAGGATCCCTTCAGTGGTCATGTCGTAACCCGTTCGACAGACCGCGAAATCTCCGGAAGCGATTACAAGCTCTGGACGACGCTCAAAGTGCCTCAAGGCGAATCACTTGAAGAGCACGCGGAGCTGCTGCGGAAGCTCACCGGCGCTCACGAGTTTGTTCTCATGCCCGCGAATGGCATTTTCGCCCTCGGCGTTGGCCACGTTCGTCGAAAGACGATGGAACTTGGCGACAAGTCAGAGGCACCCGCGATCATGAACACGACTACCACGGTGGAGCTCGAGCCGGAAGAATGGGATGTGCTCCTCGCGATCAAAGACGAGCTCACTCTTGATGAAATTTGCGAGGACCCCTGGGGACCGCGTGTCGATGCCATCGGAATGGACAGAGAAAAGTTCTTCAAGATTGCAGAAACGCTTGATGAGAAGAAGGTTATCGGTCGTTTCTCTACTTTTCTTGAGCACGTCAAAGCCAGTAAATCAGGCAAGCGAGTCACTCGATTCAACGCGCTCTTTCATTGGAAAGTCCCTGAAGGGATGCAGCAACAGGCCGGCTCCGAAGTGGGACGTCACCAAATCATGACTCACGCCTACTGGCGCGAAGGAGGCCCCCGTTTTGGAGGCGTAAACATCATGGGCGTGGTCCACGGAACCGACAAGGATCGTGTTCTCGAGCACAAAGGAGCGATCGATGCGCATCTCGCTGATGTCGGAATCCCTGTCGAATACACGAATGTATTCTGGGGCGGACGCAGTGAGATCAAGCCTTCCGAAATCTCTCCGACAATCTACAAAGAGTTCCACGACAAGTGGAAGGATTCCGGTCAGGTCCTTTAAGTTACCTTTGTCCACTCTCACTTCCGAGCACCGCTACTACTATGAACGTCAGGGATGTTGCCAATCTGGCCCGCATTGAACTCTCCGATGAGGAGGCTTCCCGCTACCAGGAACAGATGGATCAAATTCTCCAATACGTGGAGCAATTGAATGAAATCGACGTCGAAGGAATTGAACCGACGGCCCACGCCGCTGCGATTTTCGACGTCGTTCGCGAAGATGTAGCGACCGGCAACTCCCTTTCCCAGGAGGCGGTTTTGAGCAACGCCCCGGCGACCGCCCACGATCAGATCAAAATGCCAAAAGTAGTCGAGTAGCCTGCCCGACACTCCTAGATTCGTCATTTGAATTCCTTTTTCCGCTTCCCGTTTTGAAAGCCGCTAATTTTTCCATCGCTCAACTTCGCAGCGCCTATGCCGCAGGCGATCTCACTCCCGCCGAAGCGCTGAAATCCGTCGCCGAATCGATCGACTCGATTGACGGGGACATCGGCGGCTACTTGTCCTACGACCTCGATATCGCTCTTAAAGACGCGGCCAAGGCTGATCTTTCCCTACCGCTGGGAGGTGTCCCGATTGCGATCAAGGATCTCATCAATGTGGAGGGCCACCCCTGTTCCTGCGCCTCGAAGATTCTCGATGGGAAATACCAATCACCTTACGACGCCACGGTCATTCGCAAACTGCGCGAAGCAGGCGCGATCCCTTTCGGACGCACGAATATGGATGAGTTTGCGATGGGGTCCTCTAATGAGAACTCAGGCATTAAGCCATGTCGCAATCCACACGATCTAGACCGCATCCCGGGCGGGTCTTCGGGTGGCTCGGCGGCTGTCGTCGCTGCCAACACCGCGGTTGCCTCGCTCGGAACGGATACGGGCGGCTCCATTCGCCAACCAGCGTCCCTCTGCGGCGTTGTTGGACTCAAACCAACCTACGGTAGAGTCTCCCGATTCGGACTCGTAGCCTTTGCCTCATCCCTTGATCAGTGCGGTCCCATGACCAAGACAGTCGAAGATGCGGCAACGCTCCTTCAAGCTATCTCCGGCTCCTGCGACCGCGATTCGACCTGCCTCAAGGAGGAAGTTCCGAATTATTCCGAAGCGATCGGCAAAGACATCAAAGGACTCAAGATCGGACTTCCCTCCGAGTATTTTGCTGAAGGCCTCGATCCTGCGGTGAAAGCAAAGGTGGAAACCGCCATCAAGCAACTCGAGAGCCTTGGTGCCGAAATCCACGAAGTCTCGCTCCCCAATACGGAACATGCCGTCGCGACCTACTACGTGATTGCTACCGCTGAAGCTTCCGCGAACCTCGCTCGTTTCGACGGGGTCCGTTACGGACATCGCGCCGAAGCAGACGGACTCATCGAGCTCTACAAAAAGTCCCGCGCCGAAGGGTTCGGAGATGAAGTGAAGCGCCGTATCATTCTCGGTACTTATGTGCTCAGCTCGGGCTACTACGACGCCTACTACAAGCGCGCCCAGAAAGTCAGAACCCTGATCCGAAATGATTTTGAAGCCGCCTTTTCCCAAGTAGACGTGATCGCCTCACCGGTATCCCCCACTCCCGCTTTCAAAATCGGCGAAAAACTCAGCGACCCACTTTCCATGTATCTCGCCGACATCTACACGATCTCAGCGAACCTTGCCGGAATCTGTGGAATCTCGGTTCCCTGCGGCACCGTTCCCGTCGACGGCAAGGAACTGCCAGTGGGCCTGCAGCTGCTCGGCAAATCGTTTGGTGAAGAGGATATCCTCAGAGCCGCGCATGCCTACGAGGTGAGCTGAAAGTCAATCGAGGAGCAAGTCAGGGGCCTTGACCTCGTTGAAAGTCGCGATAACGAGCGACTTGATCTGACATTTTCAGAGAATTCACGCGAGGATTGCGATCCCGCCATTCGCGAACCGATTCGACCACCTCGACGCTCATACCTGTCTTAGGATCAAGCGACGTTTTTTTTAAAACGGGTATCACCTGCAGGGTTTCGTGCACAGACATAAGAAAACGATGCACCGAGGTGCCACGGCCGGGGAAATAGAAGCCCGGGAGAGCTGCGATTTACGCAGAGGTCAGTCCCTTATCGCAAAGCAATCAGCCAATCAGTCCACCACCGACTTGATTGACATCCTAGTGCTTGAAGTCACGTGACCACCGGCCGTCGGGCTCGTCGTCTCAATGCGCATTTCATCGACCATCCAGACATCTCCGAATTTCTTTCCGTGAAGCACTTCGAAACGGCGGATCGGTCGTCCCTCGCGATTGTATCCGATCATCTTGATCATTCCGCCGCTCGCCTTGTCGATCCAGACATCCACTGTTGAGTAGGCGCCCGCCGAGGCGGGATTGACAACCCTGACAATCCAACTGTCACGCCCTTTGATCTTATCGGTTCTGACGATCTTAGGATTCGGCCAGTAAAGGAAGCGCATCGAAAGATCATCGTAGGTGACATCGGTGCCGCGAATTTGATCATCAAATTTGGCAGGGGCGACACTCTCAGGCTGAGCCCCATCGAGGCCTTCGTAGAGAGCAAAATTACTGTCCTTCGTATCGAGCAGGATGACTTGTGACGGATCGCTGAAGATGAAGCGAATTGACTCAGGCTTCAAGGACATGATAAACGGCACTTTCTTGGTAATTCCGAGTCGAAGGACCCCGGTAAAATCGCGATTGTAAAGAGTGTAGCTGTATCGAACCAGCTTCAGGACGTCATCAGCGGTTAACTGATCGATCGACTTTCCGGCAAAAGACGGTGGAGGCGAAGTCGGCGCAGCCTCGGCGCTCTCCTGAGCAACCGCGGCGCTCGAAAAAGTCATGGCAATGGAGGCGGATAAGGTGAAAAACTTTTTCATAGGTCTAACTGGGGAATCCAGCGCCTATTGGACGCCCGGAGTTCAACATACATGCAAAAAGGTTCCCGCAAAAGAAAAGCATTTCGCTTTTCTTAAGGATTTCTATGCCTATGATACAAAGGAAAGACACCCGCAACATGTCGGGATTAAATCTATCGAACCATGGAAAATCATCGCCTTGTTCTTCCCGGACACATGAACCAGTTCGGTTTTCTATTCGGAGGCTATCTCTTAAAATGGGTCGACGAGATCGCTTGGATGGCTGCCACACTCGACTACGAGGACTGTCACTTTGTAACTGTGGGAATGAAAGAAGTCAGTTTCCGGAGTGGCGTCAACGAAGGGACTATCCTCCGCTTTGAGACGGCCCGCGTCCATGAAGGCAACACTTCGGTCCGCTATTCAGTTCGAGTCCTTACTGAAGGAAAGGCAATATTCACCACCGAAGTTACTTTTGTCAGGGTCGATGAATCAGGACGCAAACAATCACTTCCCAAGCGCTCATGATCTGATAGCCTTTTGGAATTTGGCATGACTGAGGCAAAAAGCGTCGCCGTTATCGGCTCCTTAAATATCGACTATTTCACCCGCGTTGAATCGCTTCCCGCCCCCGGCGAGACCGTCTCCTCGGACCGCCTTGAGATCTTTCGCGGTGGCAAAGGAGCGAACCAGGCGATCGCGGCAACGAGGCAGGGATGCGAAGTGGTTCTGATCGGCTCCGTCGGAAATGATGAGCAGGGAAAAAAGTATCTCAAAGAGTTGATTAAAGAAGGAATCGACACGGCGCACATCGATTCGGTAAAGGGCAGCACTGGCGCCGCCTTCATCACCGTGGACAGAAGCGGCGAAAACATGATCGTGATCTCAGCCGGCGCAAATGCGAGCCTCACTCGGGAGCAGGTCAGGGCAAAGACGAAGCAAATTAGCAGCGCCGGCGCTCTCCTTGGACAATTTGAGGTGCCCGTATCGGCGATTGTTGAAGGTGCTCTGATCGCAAATCACAACCAAGTTCCGGTCATCATCAACCCTTCTCCGGTCGAGAAATCGTTTCCCTGGCATGAAATCCGCACGGACTACCTTCTCGTAAATGAACACGAAGCGACTGAAGTGCTTGGCTTTCAGCCATGGAATGAAGAATTGAGTCTCGTAAAGCAGCGCATCCATGAGCTTCGAGTCGAGAACTTAATTGTCACCAGGGGTAGCGACGACGCGCTCGTTTTCAACCGAGGAGACGAGGTCCTCAGTATCCCCACTCTTCCCGTCTTACCGATTGATACCGTCGGGGCCGGCGACGCCTTTGCAGGATGTTTTGCCGCTCGCATTGCCGATGGCGAAAAGCTCGAAGACGCTCTCGCCGCAGCCAATTGTGCCGGCGCTCTCACCACTTTGGGCGCAGGAGCGCAAAATCCGATTCCCGATCGCGAACGCGTCGATCAGCACCTCGAGCACCTCACCCCCCCCCAATTAGCCGAATGAAACCGCTCTCAAAATCAGCAATCGCCTTTTCAATCCTCCTGTCAGGAACCTCCCTCGTCGCAAACGAAAATGAGTGGCCTGAATTCAGAGGCCCCACCGGAGATGGCATTGCTTCAGCAGAGAATATTCCAGACAAAATCGGAGTCGATACCAATCTGATATGGAAAACGGTCCTACCGGGGCGCGGATGGTCATCGCCAGTATTCGATGGATCATTCATCTGGGTGACCGCGGCGGAAGAGATCTTCCCGGACGAGGAAGAGAGAATCAAGATTCTTGAGTCCGAGGGAGAAGAAGCGAAGAAGTTCAAAGCCCGTCAGGTCGCTACCAAAATTGAGCTGAGCGCGATCCAGATCGATTTTAAATCAGGAAAAGTCCAGCAAACGATCTTGCTTGTTACGATCGATAGTCCGCAAACAATTCATGCTCTGAACAGCTTTGCGTCCCCCACTCCGATACTGAAGAAGGGGAAACTCTATGCTCACTTTGGCGCCTTTGGCACATTTTGTGTGGATACCACCTCTGGAAAAGTCGATTGGGACCGACAAATTGAGCTCGAGCATGGCGTCGGCCCGGGCAGCTCTCCCTTTATCTACAACGACAAGCTTATCCTGATCTGCGACGGCGTCGATCGTCAGTTTGTGACAGCGCTCGATACGGGCTCCGGCGAAACGGTCTGGCTCACCGATCGCCCTGAAATGCGGGCCGCGACAGGAGACCAGAAGAAGTCGTACAACACCCCCTTGCTTGTTGACGCAGGAGGCACGCCTCAGATCATCTGCATGGGAGCGCAGTGGCTCATCAGCTATGCGCCCGATACGGGCGAAGAAATTTGGAGACTTGATCATGGGGCCGGTTTTTCTGTGGTGCCCCGTCCCGTCTTCAGTCAAAAGCACAAGCTCCTGTATGTTTCCACGGGATTTGGAAAACCCGTCCTGATCGCAGTGAAAATCGACGGTAAGGGAGACGTGACCAATTCTGATAAGATCGCGTGGAGCGAATCGAAGCGCATTCCGGCAAGACCATCCCCGCTTCTTGTTGAGGATGAGCTCTATGTTATCGCAGACGGCGGTATCACGACCTGCTTCAATGCGGCCACAGGCGAAACTTATTGGAATGATCGAATTGACGGGAATTACTCAGCCTCCCCTCTCTTTGTCGACGGAAAAATCTTTGTCGCGAGTCAGGAGGGCGTCGTCACCGTTTTTGAACCCGGAAGAACGTTCACCCCGATATCAACGAGCGAACTTGGCGAATCGATTATGGCCTCACCTATCGCCGTAAACGAAGCTCTCATTATACGCTCAGAGAAAGCGATTTACCGTTTCGGAAACTAGTCGGGACCTCTCAACTTGCCAATTCCAGCATCCCCGGATTTCACCTTTCTCAAAGGAACTTTAGAAATCCGAAGTTTTCGAAAAATATTCGTGACGAAATACCCTCTAAAAGATATACAAAGTGAAGTTACTCGATAGAACTCATCCTATGAAGACCACCAATACAACCCTCATTCTGACTATTTGCGTCACGATGTTCTCTGCCCTTTTCGCCTCAACGGCTCAAGCACGGACATGGACGAGCACTGACGGCAAGTCAATGAAAGCCATTTTCCTCGGTCTTGAGGGAGATAATTTTAAGTTTAAAATGGCAAACGGCAGCGAAATCTCGGTGCCCAAGGATCGTTTTATTAAAGCTGACCAGGAAGCAGCGGTCCGCCTTAACGTGATCGGTGACGACAGCTTAACGAAGGCCTCTGCCCGTCAGATCGACACGCTTCTTGCCACGAACTTGAAAAAGAACGGCTACAGCTCATTCAACGAGCCTCTCCCTGACGATTTGTTTGTTCGACGTGTTTATTTAGACATCACGGGACGCATCCCGACGCGCGATGAGTTTCTCGAATTTGCAGAAAGCGCACGCGCCGATAAGCGCGAAGCCCTCATCGACGAACTTCTCCTTTCACCTGGTTATGCCTCGCACATGTTTAACTATTTTGGTGACATGTATCGCCTTCAAGCTGATGCGGATTTCAATAACGGTATCCGAATGGATCCTTACCTCGAATGGTGGAGAACACAGCTTAAGGAAAACACCACCTACGATAAGATCATTACCGAGATGATCACGGCAGACGGAAACGTGGGGCAAAACCCTGCCGCCGGATTCATTCTCCGCGATACGGGAATGGAATTCGATGCGTTCGCTAACTTCGGTCAAGTCATGCTCGGAATCGACATTTCCTGCGCCCAGTGCCACGACCACCCTTTCGACGAGTGGACACAGGGAGATTTCTACGAAATGGCTGCCTTTTTTGGCAACACGCAACGCTCCACTGGGTACCGCGCGAACTCTTCGATGATGGGCGGTGGTTCAATCCAAATGCCCAATGCACCTGAGAACTGGAAGAAAGATTTCGAAAACTGGGCATCCTCTTCCAAGGGGATCGACATGAAAGATCAGAAGGATCGCGAGTTCCGCTACTTTGTTACTGCTCTTGGTTGGAACGTCGCGGACAACGAAATGATGGAGACAATTCTTCCCGCCGACTTCATCGGGAGTGGCGGAAAGCCCAACACCGTCGCGAATCCCCGGACCATGGTCGGAGGAGCCGCTAAGATGGGTGGTAAAACTCGCCGCGAGGCGCTCGCCACTTGGCTCACCGATCCCGAAAACCCCCGTTTTGCACTCGTGATCGCCAACCGGATGTGGCAACGCGCCTTCGGAAGAGCACTTGTCGGTCCGGTTAATGACTTCAGCGACGATATGGTGAAGCGTGCCTCGCAGCCCGAAACGGTTCGTTTTGTTACCAATGAAATGCGTCGAGTAAACTACGATCTCAAGCAGTTCATGCGGATTCTTTACAATACCCGCGCCTACCAGTCGATCGCGACAGCCGAAGAGCCTGATTGGGCAGACGATTACTACTTCCAAGGCCCGATTCTCCGTCGTATGCGGGCAGAACAAGCCTGGGATTCGATGATGGTTCTTCAGCATGGACCTGAAGTGGACACCAAAGAAGGCGCCGACGGCTCTTTCTACAAGAAGGTGCTCAACATCGATCTCAACGTGGCAACGAACGAAGATGTCTGGACTCACTTTGAGATGTGGAAAGACAATCGTCGCGAGATGGGTAACGCCGTCGTCAGTGCCTCCGATGACAATTACCCTGAGATTATCAATGACCAATATCTCAGGGCGTCAGAGCTTAAGCAACCCTACACAGCTGCCTCGATGCTTGACACCTTTGGCCAGTCCGATCGCCTTATCACTGACGCGCACAACTACGACGGGTCAGTCCCGCAGGTCCTTGCGCTCATGAATGGTGAAGCAACGATTCAGCTGACAGGCCTTTCCTCCAAAGTGGTCGAAGACCTCGAAGAACTCGACGGACCTGACGACAAGGTGCGTGGCGTATTTTTCACGATGCTCAGCCGGTTCCCAACTGCCGACGAGCTCAAGCTCGGTGTCAGCATGATGGAAGATTACGGTGATGATGGAATCAGTGACCTCGCATGGGCCTTAATGAATAGCCCTGAATTCCTATTCATCCAGTAATCGCCTTGCCTCCAAAAACCTTAGATTTAACTCATTTTTTATTATGACTAACATTGCTGAACTTGCCGGTAAGGATCCCCTAAGCCGCCGTTATTTCATGGAAATGTCCGCGAAGCTTTCGCTCGGCGTCTCCACTGCTGTCCCTTTCCTGCCTCGGAATTTCCAGGCTCAGGACGGAGCCAAAGCGAAGAATCTCATCTACATTTACATGTCAGGTGGAATGACCCATTTGGACACCTTCGATCCCAAGAAGAACTCCGGCGTAATGGGGAACACCGAGATGATCGACACCAACGTCGACAACATTAAGTTCGGTATGCACTTGGAGAAGTTAGCGAAACACGCTGACAAGCTCGCGGTAATCAATTCGATGACCTCGACAAACGGCGCGCACGAACAGGGCATGTATATCATGCGAACCGGCTACAATAAGCGAGCCACTATCGTTCATCCGACAATCGGACCTTGGGCGGAGACACTCCTCGGTAAGCGTGGCGAAATTCTTCCAGACAGTGTCGTTATTGGACGAAGCACCTCCAATGCCGGTTACATGGACCCCTCTCTGAGCCCGCTTCCGATCGCGGATCCTACGGCTGGTGTGCCAAACACCAAGCTCATTGTTGAAGGGGATCGTTTTGATCGCCGGATGGAAATGGCTCAGAAGCTTGGTGAGCAGTTCAACAACAAGTTCAAGTACATGGGACCTAAATCGTATGTAGAATACTACAATCAGGCGAACAGGTTGCTGAAAAGTGACGCCCTCTCGGCATTTGACATTTCAAACGAGTCAAATGCCGCTGATTACGGAACAGGGCGACTTGGGCAGGGATGCCTTCTTGCTCGGAAGCTTGTTGAAAGCGGAGTTCGCGTCGTTGAAGTCATCTCTGGCGGTTGGGATATGCACGTAGACCTTGATGGATCTTCAGCAACACGGATTCCCGAGCTCGACGTAGCACTCTCGACACTTTTGACAGATCTCGAGTCACGTGGACTTCTTGAATCGACCATGGTCGCCGTCGGAACTGAATTTGGCCGTACCCCCGATATCAACATGAACAGCGGACGGGATCACTTCCCTGCCGCCTACTCTTGTGTTCTCGCTGGTGGTGGAATCAAAGGCGGAACCCAATACGGTGAAACCGATGGTTCCGGCAGGAAAGTGAAGAGCGATCACATGAAACCTGAAGATTTCCTTGCAACAATTGGTCACGGTATGGGACTTCCTCTTGAAGAGACGATCTATTCGGCCAACCAGCGCCCGTTCACGTTTGCCGACAAAGGCAAGCCGGCATTAAAGCTCTTTGGGTAAAGTATCCCCGGAAATACCACTTTTCGTAAAAAGCGCCGAATCCGAAAAGGGTTCGGCGTTTTTTTATTTCCCGATACAAAAGCTGCTGAAAATTTCGCCTAGGATCTCTTCGATATCTGTTTTTCCAATGACATCGCCAACCGCTTCAAGGGCTGCCCTCAGATCCATCGCGACAAACTCTGGTGACACTCCCGCACTCAAGCTTGACTCAGCCGCAGCCATCGCCTCACGAGCACGATTGAGACAGGACTGATGCCTCGTGTTGATCGAGACCAGACTGGAACTGTCGAACCGGCTTCCACTAGTGATAGATTCGAAAAGGAAGTCTTTCAGTGACTCGATATCGGAATCGCTTCTGCACGACAGCGGAAAACCTTCGGAGCTGGCCCAATCGTGGTGAAGGGCCAGATCAGACTTGTTAAGTAAAGTCAAAACGCGAACACCGCTAGTGGCCTCGATCATCGAATCGGGAGGTGCCGCGGCACTCGAATCAACCACGTGGATTACCAGTTCAGCGTTTTGAATCTCGGCGAACGCTCTTTGAATCCCCTCTTTCTCAATCGCTCCACCACCCTCTCGGATTCCGGCGGTGTCGACAAGGCGCAGCGGTATGCCCCGAAGATTAATCACTTCTTCAATGGTGTCCCTTGTTGTTCCTGCCCTCTCATTCACGATCGCCCTATCAAATCCCAAAAGGAGATTTAGAAGACTCGATTTTCCGGCATTGGGAGCACCACAAATCACGGTCCTGACTCCTTCCCTCAAGATTCGGCCCTGATCAGCCGTAGCGAGCCATCGATCGATTTGAGAAGAGATCTCAAGGCAGCGCTTAACAAGGCCCTCATTCGAATCAGGATCAATATCCTCCTCAGGAAAATCAATATATGCCTCGAGATGAGCAATAAGCCCTATGAGCTCTTGCCTCAACTGCTCGAGATCCCTTCCCAGTTTTCCTTCGAGCTGCTGGTTCGCCGCCTTCATCGCCAACTCGGTTTGTGCTGAAATCAGATCCATGATCGCCTCCGCCTGCGTCAGATCGATCTTCCCGTTAAAAAAGGCACGTTGCGAAAACTCCCCCGGCTCAGCACTTTCAGCGCCGGCCGCGAGAACCGCTTTCAATACTTTCCCGGTCACGACCACTCCTCCATGACAAGCGATTTCAACGACCTCTTCCCCGGTAAAGCTATGTGGTGAGGGAAACCAAGTGAGCAGGACCTCGTCGATCGTGTCACCGTCCTGATCGAAAATCCGACCAAAATTCTGCTGACGAGAATTCCAATTAGACGCCGGTTTGCCCCGAAAGACGCTCGAGGTAATGGTCGCCGCGTCTGATCCGCTTACCCTGATGAGAGATACGGCACCGGTGCCGGGTGGCGAAGCAATTGCCGCGATGGTTTTAACTGAATGATGCATACGAAAGATGTCGCGAATGAAGGCCCTGCAAAAAACACGCAAGCAGCCAACGCAATACGCGATCGGAAGCTATTCTCGAATTGTGAGGACAGAAAGGAGAAAGACATTGCACCAGAGGCCATAAAATTCAAAACTCATTGTATCGAGATACCATGCTGATACGTGACCTACCTGAAGATGAACGACCTCGTGAAAAGCTCCTCAGGAGAGGTCCTGAAGCGCTTAGTGATTCGGAAATTTTGGCTCTATTCTTTGGCACCGGGCGCAAGGGAATGAGCGCGATCGATCTCGGTAGAGAAATGATTCAAAAGTTTGGTTCGATGCGAAACATGTCACGCGCTTCATTCGAAGACCTCCTCAGCATCGACGGTATTGGGCCCGCTAAAGCAGCCCAGCTCGCCGCTATTTTTGAATTCGGTAAACGATTGGCGCGAGAGCCTTTCAATAATCAGGCCATCACCACTCCGGAAGATGTTTACAATCTACTGGGGCCCGAAATGCAGCGACTCACCCAGGAGTCGGTCCGTGCAATTCTCCTCAACAGCCAGAAAAAGCTGATTCAAGTAGCGGAGATATTTATCGGGACCGGCAATCAATCATTTGCTAATCCCCCCGAGATCTTGCGAAAAGTGCTCAGCCTCTCATCGGCCTCTTATATACTGGTTCACAACCACCCTTCCGGCGATCCATCGCCAAGCCGGGCCGACCATGACGTGACTCGCCGAATGAAATTGGCCAGTGAAGCAATCGGCGTTGAATTTCTTGATCACATCATTATAGGTGGGCACGCCGTGAGTGAAAACAGACCTCCCTATTTTAGCTTTCGCGAAGCCGGCCTTCTTTAGCCTCTGACCCTATATCGAATGTTCATTCATCCCACAGCCATTGTGCATCCAGACGCAGCCCTCGGTGAAAACATTTCTGTTGGTGCCTTCGTCATCATCGAAGAAAACACGAGAATCGGCGATCACTGCCTGATTGAAGCGGCTGCCCAGATCCGAAAAGGGGTTACCCTCGGCTCAAACTGCGAGATCGGAAGCAACTCAATCCTCGGAAGTGATCCCCAATTCAAAGGCTTCGACAAATCCATTTCCTCAGAAGTTAAAATTGGAGCGAATAACATCTTCAGAGAGAATACTACGGTACACCGCAGTATTTCAGAGGGAGCGGCAACCACAATAGGTGATAACAATTACTTCATGACAGGGTCACATTTTGGCCATGACAGCACCGTCGGAAACCACAACACATTCGCCAACGGTGTTCAGCTTGGCGGTCACGTGGAGCTGGGAAACAACGTTTTCGTAGGAGGAGGTAGCATGTTTCATCAATTTGTCCGCGTGGGAGACTATGTCATGTGCCAGGGACTCTCCGGGTTCTCACAAGATCTCCCCCCCTACGTTCTCTGTGCTGCGATCAATGAAGTGATCGGTGTCAACCTGATCGGACTGAAAAGAGCAGGGTTCGATCCGAAAGAACGAATCGCGATCAAAGAGGCATTTAAAAGGGTTTACCGCAGCAGCACCCCTCTAAAGTCAGTCCTTGAAGAAGCCGAAGAGGTTGAAAATATAAAAGCGGTGAACGATTTCTACGCCTTTCTTCGAGAGCCTTCAACAAAAGGGATTTGTATCCGTGGCTCGAAACGATAAGAAGTTAGTTAATCTATCTTAATTGAATTAAGCAAAAATATGATTTTTAGTTGGTCTTTTGGGTATATGAGAGTAAATGAAAACGCGTAAGGTGCTGCGAGTTGCCGCATTGAGTCATGACCGTGTTTCAGAACCCTATTTTTCGATTTGATTCGTAAATCTCACAGCTCCAAGACCTCCGCTAAAGGTTGGACTCAAATCCTCTCTATTTTTGCGTGTTTTTGTGTTTTCTTTGCGGCCTCCGCCCCCTCTGCAAAAGGGCAAGAAGGTGAGAGAACGACGAATCTGGATATCAAGAGTGATTTCACCGATTACGATAAGGATTTAGGCATTGCCAAGGCCACCGGCGACGCCGTCGTAAAATACGGCAGTGTGACCATCAAAGCGGACCAAATCGAGTTCCACGAATACTCCGGAAAGGTATTCGCTCGTGACAACGTTCGAGTGTTTAAGGACGGCCAAGTCATCGATGCCGAGGAGATCATTTATAATATCCACACCGGCGAACTTACCACGAGCCAATTAAAAAGTGCCTTGGAGCCTATCTTTTACACTTCGGACGACATCCAGAGACCTGATGAAGAAATAGGTGGTCCGATCGTTCTTAGAAACTCGACGTTCACGACGCATGACGCGGCTAACCCGATGTTTTACTTGCGTGTGAATAAGCTTGAAGTGTATCCCGAGAACAAAGTGGTCATGCGTGGAGCAAAGCTCTACGCCGGTGAGCGTGCCATTTTCTGGTTTCCTTACTTCGTCCAGCCACTTGAAGAAGATCTCGGATATTACTTCACTCCCGGTTGGAATTCCGCGTGGGGTGGCTTTCTACTCAACCAATACGGTGTTTCAATCAATGATCGCTATCTTGCCAAAATACATCTCGATGTTCGAACAGAGAGAGGTATCGCAGGTGGAGTTGAATTCAAGGATCGCGATTTCAAGGACAATGACAACATTGGAAAGCTGTTCCTCTATCACGCGCACGACAATAACCCACAACTCCGCTTTAACGGCACGGTTCGCCCCGGCTTAGCGGATTCGGAGCGCTATAGGATGAATCTTCAGCATCGGGTTTATTTCTCCGGTTCCGACGATGAGACTTTCTATCTCGATTTTGATATCAACAAATTGAGCGATCAGTATTTTTACGAAGACTTCTTTCAAGCCGACTACCGAATTGATCCCCGGCCCGATAACTTGATCAATTTGACTAAAATCTTCGAACAAGGTGAAGTGTCTCTAACGGGGCGTTTTCAGCTGAACGAGTTCTTTCGTAGTGATACCCGGTCACCTGAATTAGCAATTGATGTCATTAGAACCCCGATTGGAAACTCAGGCTTCTTTTACGACGGACTTACTTCATACGGTATTATTGATGAAAAACTGAGCGATGCCGAGATTCTCGCGGGACTCAGCGGGCCTTCTGGTTTCAACCGTTTTCACACCTACCACGAAGCTCTATTCCCTCACCAGTTCGGAGGGTTTTTAAATGTCGTTCCCAGAGCCGGAATTGGTCACACCAATTACTCCCATTTCGACATGCCCGGCTTTGACGATGTCGGCCGAACCACTTCCCACCTCGGAATGGATATCTCTTTCAAGATGTCGAGACGTTCACCGAATGTCGTAAATCGTGCCCTTGGACTGGATGGGCTTCTTCACGTCGTGAGACCCTATGTTAATTACTCCTACTTAGACACGGATGACCTCACTGGTCGCATGTCGCCGATCGATCGCCTAACTCCCTCGACACGACTTAGACCGATCGACATGCCTCTTTTCACCGCTATTGATGACCTCAGTAACTGGCAAGTTGTCAGGGCTGGTATCTCCAATCGCTGGCTCACGAAGCGCAGCGGGCGCACACATGAGTGGCTTTCGATCAATAATTACTTCGACACTTACGTCCAAGACCCCGAATTTGACCGCAATTTCTCTAACTTCTTCACAGACGTCAACTGGTCGCCTCTCCCATGGTTAAACGCATCAACGACTGCTCAGGTTCCCCTGTTTAATGACACAAATAAGTTTTCTGAGCTCACCTCAGCCTTGACGATCATGCCAACCGATTGGTTTCGATTCTCTCTTAGCAACTATTACTTGTCTGATCACTCGTCCTTCGACGACGCAAACCTCTATGCTTTCAATACCTACACGAGACTGAGCGACAACTGGGGCATTTCTACCTCTCACAGGTTCGAAGAAGTTGATAACACTCTCGAGTATCAGCAATACATGATTCACCGGGATCTTGCGGCCCTTACCGCAAACTTCGGAGGAATTGTTCGGAATAACAGAACCACTGATAACGAATACGGTGTGATCTTCAGCCTGACGCTGAAGGCCTTTCCAAGGTTAAGTCTTCCTGTCGATTTCCAGCCCGGCAGTCTTGTCTCAGAAGACTAGAAAAATCGGGGTAGCCGAGGTTTCGGAGTATCAGCAAGACAACAAGGCCACAAGCGGATTTGTTGTCAGCGCATTAGCCCTGTCGTCTCCGTATTAGGCAACGGGATCGAAGCGTGAGTCCCTCAAAGATTTTTCGGCAAAATCTCTCATCCGAGTGCCCTCGATCGCTATGATCACAGCTGCCATAGCCATTACTCGACACTCTCGATAGTAAAAGTTGGCACAACACGCTCAGTCCATAAAAAAGAGGTGACCTTACCGCTGGCGCTCTTGTAATTTCCTAGCTAGCGCCCTACGAGAGGGTGTAAATGAAAGTGAGGGTCATGCGGCCTTTTTTCGTCAAAAGGCGTTCCAGTGGCAATTCACGGGCATCACGCAGAGTTGGGTGATGTCGGCCGCAGTTTCCTCCGACCACATTGCCTTGAAAGTTTGAGTCTCTGCTCGATGAGATGACGGTGGGCTCTTTCGATTTCTCCAGATCCAATCGGTAGCCCCCCCCCCCCC
>Ga0208903_1000238_pt1 | contig 52923 bp, 40 predicted proteins | sample AntAceMetag02UKJ_FD_184769 | JGI IMG/M metagenome (GOLD analysis project Ga0208903, IMG submission 184769) | Saline lake microbial communities from Ace Lake, Antarctica - Antarctic Ace Lake Metagenome 02UKJ (SPAdes) (version 2) | ecosystem: Environmental > Aquatic > Non-marine Saline and...
TCTTTTGCTATAGCTAAATCAGGGCTTGTTTATGATCCAGAGTTCAGAAGTATAAAACCACAATTGAATTAAAAAAAAGAAAATAAAAAGTCAGAAAATTTCTTGGATTTTACCACAGTTCAATGTTGGCATAATTTGTGACCTTTCACTCGCCTATTAGTTTACTTTTAATTCAACACTTTATCCTTACATTTAAATGAGATTTTTAATATTTTTTTCATGTTTGACCTTAGCGTTCGTCTCATGTAACCAATCGTCTGAATATACCAGCGAGGTTGAAAGGATTAACTCTTTATTAGAGCAAGTCGCAGAGGCTAAAAAGGAGTTTGATGAAATCCCGCATAAGGAGATTAATAGTCGGTTGGAGTCTATAAAGAGTACTATAAAGTTCGTGGAAGAGGCCTCAGGTGGTGAGATCGATAAGGCTAATGGATTATTATTGGATTCATACAGAGGAGTTAAGTCTGTGGTTAAGCGTTTTGGTAAAAGAACGAGTCAGATGAAAGTAGAGTTTGGGAGAACTCAGTCTCAGCTAGAGAACTTTAAGCAGGCATTATTGGAAAGTGCGAGTCATGACAAGAATAATTCTGAAATAGATGAGGCGTATGTTAAGCTTAACATGAAGAAGGAGGAAGAAGCAGCATCTAATTTAATTAGCAGCGTAGCAGAACTTAAAGCTAGGGGCATTCGATTTATGAAACAGAATGATGATAAATCCGCTGCACTAGCTCCTTACTTGAATAGTTTGAAATAAATGAATTTAAAAAGAGTCTTAGGTATATCGTTTTTCTGTTTTCTCACGGCATTCTTATCTGCGCAAGAAACAGATTTAGATTTGGCTGAATATTACTTTAAGGCAGGAGAATTCGCTTCAGCTAAGTTGTATTATCAAGAGATTTACAAAAAGAATACGACCAATAGGGTTCATGAAAAATACCTTCAAACCCTTATAGCTCTGGAGGAGTATGATGAAGCAGAAAAAATAGCTAAAAAGAAATTAAAGAGGGCTAGAGATAAATCTTCTGGACACCAGGATTTGGGGATTTTATATAAGACTTTAGGGGCTCATGATGATGCGGATGAACAATTCGGACTGGCCATTAAAGAGCTTCAGTCTGGACGGAGTAATGCCACTAAGCTAGCTAGAAAGTTTATAACGCTTTCTGAATTTGAGTTTGCTGAAAAGACCTACTCAAAGGCTCGAAAGATTTCTGTAGATGGTTATCCGTATTATTATGAAATGGCTAATTTAAAAGGTCAAACTGGAGATCATGAGCAAATGGTAGATGAATTTCTAAATCTTTTAGAGTCATCTCCAAACTACGTCCAAAGCGTTCAGAATAGTTTTAATAGAACCCTTAATGTAGTAGAGAACGAGGAAAAAGCCGAAATGCTCAAGGGAAAACTCCTTGCTAAAATCCAGAAAGTTCCTGAGGAGCCTATATTTAGTGAACTTCTTATTTGGTTGTTTCAGCAAGAGAAGAATTTTTCTGGAGCACTGATTCAAGCTAAGGCGCTAGATATGCGTTTAAAAGAAGACGGGTTAAGAGTGTTTAATCTAGGGCAGCTGGCTAAAAAAAATGAAGATTATACTGCAGCTAAAGAAGCCTATGAGTATGTAGTCAGTAAAGGGTCTTCTAATTCTTATTACATATCGGCTAGGTTAGAATTATTAAAAACGCTTAAGATTCAAGTGACATCGAAGTATACTTATTCTGCTGAAGATATTAATGGTTTAGAGTTAGCCTATAAGGACGCCCTTTTAGAGTTGGGTGAATCTTCTTCTACGGTTATGATTATGAAGGAGCTTGCACATGTGCAAGTGTTTTTTGGAGGTAAATCTGAAGAGGCGATAGATGTTCTTAATAGAGCGCTAGAAATCCCGGGTGTTTATGATAATGTTAGAGCTCATTTAAAACTGGAGTTAGGGGATGTTTTGGTCTATGAAGGAAATGTTTGGGAGGCTTCTTTACTTTTTTCTCAGGTGGAGTTGGATTTTAAGGAAGACGCCATAGGTCATGAAGGTAAATTTAGAAATGCACGAGTATCCTATTTTACTGGCGACTTTGAATGGGCGCAATCTCAGTTGGATGTTTTAAAAGCTTCTACTTCTAAGCTAATAGCCAATGATGCATTAGACTTGTCATTACTAATCACAGATAACCTAGCACTAGATACTATTTATAAACCCATGGAGCTATTCGCTCAGGCGGATTTATTTATTTATCAAAATCAAATGGAATTAGCTATCGAAAAAGTTGACTCTATTCTTAATGAATATCCAGCCCATAGTTTAACTGATGAAATTCATTTTTCTAAATTTAAAATTTATCAGAAAAATGGTCAATTTGAGAAAGCGGCTAATGAGTTAGATCAAATCCTTCTCTTTTATGCAGATGATATAGTAGCAGATGATGCTATTTTTAATCTGGCAGAAATGAACGAAGATGTATTTAATGACTACGAAAGGGCTAGCGAATTGTATGAAATGATTCTTACTGATTATTCTAACTCCCTCTATGCGGTTGAAGCCAGGAAGAGATTCAGGAGATTAAGAGGGGATAATATTAATTAGATAATAGTAGTCCCGAATTCTTCTGATAATTTAGACTTCACCTTATCCAAGTGTCTTTTTTTCATAAGTATAGAAGTAAGCTTTTCGTCTGATAAATTGGGGTCTTTTAGTTCCTCTTGAAGTTCCTTACTTCTAATTCGTAGGTGTTTAAGCTTTAGTCTGAAAATAACATCTTTAACTGCCTTTTTTAATTTCATATCCTCAGTCTCTGGATAGACTTTATGTTTATCAGTCCAGTTGTCGGATAATTCAAATGCATCTGCAAGAATATCAGCACATAATTTACTAACCTCCAAATCCTCATTCCTAGACAAGTGGCGAGGTTCTAAAAAATCGTTGTTTTCCAGTGCCCGCGAGTATTCCTCTATGATAGTTTTGCAACGCTTATCTATTAAGGAAACCTGATCTACCTGAAGTTCTGAGATTAAGTATTCAGCCACAGTAATTTTAGCAGACAAAGGTTCAGGATTTTCATCGGACTTCTCTTCTGTGAAGTACAAGATTCTATTGCCGTAGGTTAGAAGAATTCTCACTAAATCTTTTTCCTGCTCAAAACAGGATAGGGAATCCTGTTTCTGCGGGTCAGGAATTCCGCTTTTCTCTTGAGGAATGTTAGGAGCTTCATAATTACTGGAGCTCTCCTTTTTTATCTTTACCCTAAGAATTTTATTGATTTCAGAGATAATAATACTCTCTTGGATGTCCATTAGTCTGCTGCATTCTTTCAGATATATGGAGCGTTTAATAGCATCAGGAATCAAAGAAATAGATTCTACTACATCTCTAATTAATTCGGCTTTTTTTATAGGGTCATTTTTACTTTCACTTAAAAGTAAATCGGTTTTAAAAACCATAAAATCCTTAGAGTTTTCTTCTAAAAATTTGGCAAATTCTTCTGTGGATAGTCTTTTAGAATAGGAGTCAGGGTCTTCTCCTTCAGGGAATAGAACCACTTTTACATTCATTCCGTTTTGAAGAAGTAAATCGATACCTCTAAACGCTGCTTTTATACCTGCGGCATCTCCATCGAATAAAATGGTGATGTTAGGAGTATATCTTTTTATCAGCTTTATCTGTCCATCTGTAAGAGATGTTCCTGAGCTAGATACTACGTTTTCTATTCCATTCTGGTGAAGAGCTATAACATCTGTGTAGCCCTCGACTAGGTAACATTCTTCTTGCTTAAGGATGGAGTTCTTGGCTTGATATAAGCCATAGAGCACTCTGCTTTTGTTGTATAAGTCATTCTCGGGAGAATTGAAATATTTAGCAGTTTTTTTATCTTTCTTTAGTGTTCTTCCTCCAAATCCTATAACCTTACCACTTACATTATGGATAGGGAAAATCACTCTTCCTTTGTAGAAGTCAAAAGGTTGGCCGCCCATATCTTTGGAAAGCCCACTGTCCAAAAGATATTTTAATTTATAGCCTCTTTCTAAAGCTGTTTTTGTGAATTGGTGTCCTTTATCAGGACAGTACCCTAGATTAAACTTTCTAATTATCTCTTCCCGGAAGCCACGTTCATAAAAATAACTTAGCCCTATAGCCTTTCCCTCTTCGCTTTCATGAAGGTAATTCATGAAGTATTTTTCTGCGAAGGCAACTACTATTCCCAGACTCTCTCTGTCGTTTTGTTGCTCCTCCTGCTCCTCAGTCAGCTTCTCTTCTATGATTTCAATGCCATACTTACTTGCCGCCCATCTTAGTGCTTCAGGGTAAGTCATTTTCTCATGTTCCATAAGAAAAGTGATCGCATTACCTCCTTTACCTGTTGAGAAACATTTGAAAATGCCTTTAGATGGTGAAACGTAGAATGAGGGAGTTTTTTCGTCAGTAAATGGGCTTCTAGCTTTAAAATTAGCTCCAGCTTTTTTTAAATGCACAAATTCGCCTACGATATCCTCTATTATTAGAGCGTCAAAAATTCTATCTATCGTTTGTTTATTAATCATTTAAGTCTTTCCGGATAGAGAGGTTTTAAAACGTGATCTCGTGAAATTCAGGAACGTGAAAGGTAAGAATGAATGATATGCATTTCACAATAAATATGCGCATACCTTTTGCGTTTTTTAGGGTCTAATTAGATATTAACTCTATCTTTAGGTTTTGCTTTTCTTTTTTGAAGAAAATTATATACATAGCGCTCTTGGCTTTTTATTCCTGTGGTACAAGCATGAATAATGATGATGACCCTCAGGGTTTAATCGATATTTTGGATACAAATCATCTTGGGGATATCCATGGCACTAGCATAGGTGATGATATAGACTATGTGATGAAAAAAATGAAGCCTCATATCGTTTCTGAAATGCCCGATGAACTTACCGCAAGAATTCCTTTGAATATAAAAGATTCTACTTTTTACGACATCGATTATGACTTCAAAAACGGTGAGCTTTATAGTATTGACTTAGACATCTTCCCGAAAGACTCTTCGGACTGCAAGCTGCTGTATAGTGAGTTTAAAAAGTATTATAATATGGCTTATGGTCAGGGAAGTGAGGATGACGGATATATAGTGTGGTATACTAAAACTAATTCAGGTGAGGATGTGGAAATCAGTTTGATCGATGAAAGCTCTAGTCATCATAAACCATACCTAGCGATTACTTTTTATCAAGAAGACGGAATAGCTGATTAATATGAATACAGAACTTCTTTCAGTTAAAAATCTCACTGTTTCTTTTCTGAAAGATGGGCTTTGGAGTCCTGTAGTTAAGGATATTTCCTTTTCTGTTAATTTTGGAGAAACCCTGGGTATAGTAGGCGAGTCTGGGTCTGGGAAGTCTGTTTCGTGTTTGGCGTTGTTGGGTTTGTTGCCTAAGGAGGTAGCAAGGATAGAAGGTGGCGTTGCAACGCTTAAAATTCAAAATCAAGTAATAGACCTGTTAAAGTCCTCAGAGGCTTCACGTTCCTTAAGAGGGAATGAGATAGGTATGATTTTTCAGGAGCCCATGACTAGTTTGAATCCATTGTTTAAATGTGGAGATCAGCTCGTAGAAGTAATTAGAAGACATTTAGACCTCTCCAAGAAAGAAGCCGTCCAGCTGGCTGAGGATTGGTTTCAGAAGGTTGAGTTACCAAACCCTAGTAGAATAATCTCATCTTACCCGCATGAATTGAGCGGTGGTCAGCGGCAGCGTGTGATGATAGCCATGGCCATGTGTTGTACGCCTAAGTTACTTATAGCAGATGAACCTACTACTGCTTTAGATGTGACTGTTCAGAAAAGTGTTTTAGACTTAATCTCAAGACTCCAAAGTGAGCATAATACTGCTGTAGTATTTATATCTCATGACTTAGGAGTAGTGAAATGTATAGCGGATAATGTATTGGTGATGCAGAAGGGGGAGGTTAAAGAGTATGACAGTGTAAACAAGATTTTCAATAATCCTTCTACTGCTTATGCTAAGGGTCTAATCGCTTGTAAGCCTGAGAATACAAATAAAATGAATAGATTAACCACAGTGGATCAGGTCATAGCTGGAGAGACTTTGGCTCAGCTAAGGCCTCCGGCCAACATGAATGATGGTCAGGTAATCTATAAGGTAGAGGGACTGAATAAGCACTATGGAAAAAGGGCTAGTCTTTTTGGTGGAAAAGGTGAAGTTATTAGAGCTGTAAATAATGTCTCATTCGAGATAATAAAAGGAGAGACACTAGGTCTAGTAGGAGAGTCAGGTTGTGGGAAGTCTACTTTAAGCAAAATAATTACAGGTCTTTTGACGGCTGATAGTGGAGTACTCATTTATAATGGAATAGATATCTCTGGATATTCCATGAAGGATTGGAGACAGTTGAGAGGGAAAATTCAATTTATTTTCCAAGATCCTTTTAGTGCATTAAACCCTAAACATTCCGTAAAGAAGGTTTTGGAAGAAGTACTGGTCAAACACCAAGCTAGACTTGGTAAACAAGAGAGAGAGAGTTTATGTACCAAGCTTATAAGTGATGTGGGTTTGTCTGTGGATAGTCTGTACAAGTATCCTCATCAATTTAGTGGAGGGCAGAGGCAAAGGGTAGTTATCGCTCGAGCTTTAGCTGCTAATCCTGAGTTTATAATTGCTGATGAATCTGTTTCGGCTTTAGATGTTTCTGTTCAGGCTCAGGTGCTGAACCTTTTAAACGACCTGAAAGCGGAGTACAACTTGACATTTCTATTTATATCCCATGACTTGTCTGTGGTTAATTACATGAGCGATAGGGTTATGGTGATGAGAGAAGGGGAGATTGTGGAACACGGAGAGGCAGAAGAAATTTACACGAACCCTCGACACCCTTACACCCAGAAGCTTCTAGATTCTGTTTATTAGGTGTGTGATAAGGTGCTTTTATGTCATTGGTTTACGGTTCTATTGAAAGGGATGTATAATGCGCATGGAAGTGTTAGTTAGGCGTGAGAAATAGAATCCAGAGTGCAGTCGGTTTTCAAACGGACACTAATTAGCGGCCTATATAGCACCCCCATTTAGGGTTTAATATATTGATTTATAACATTCTTTGTTTTTTGGAGTGGTGCTAATCAATCTGAGTTGACGGATGAAAGCGATGCGCTTTAGTCTAATTTTTATGCGTTTTAGTCGATTAAAAATATATTTTAGTAGATATGTTCTGCGCGATAAGTTGTATATTTGTTCTGCTATAGCTACTACTGAAAATAAACTAATCAAAATCATCAAAAAAATGGGAAAGATTTGTTCAGTATTATTCTCTATAACAATTCCTCTATTGTTGTTTTCTACTATAAGCTTTAGTCAAACACTCAAGTTTGGAACGCTTTCCTCTTTTGAAACTTATACTGGGTCAGGAGCACTTGTGAATGCAGGTGAGGTTACTGGAAATGCAGGGACGCATAATGGAATTATTAGCGGTGAAGGTTTTGGGGTAGATTATTCAGGTACACTCTACGAGAGTGACTCAGTAACCTTTCATTCCAGAATAGATTTGCTTAGGGTATATATCCATCTTAGCGATATTTTTGTTACACATCCGAGTACTCATATTGCGGCTTTTGGGTTTGGCGAAGTCATCACCCCAGGTGTTTATTCTATAGGTGCCGGTGGAACTTTAGCAGGAACTATTACCCTTGACGGTGGTGGAGATCCTGATGCTGTATTTATAATGAAATTTGAGGGAGCATTTACTGCAGGAGTAGGTTCTAATATTATATTAAGTAATGGAACACGAGCAGCCAATGTTTTTTGGATGGCTGAAGGAGCTATTTCTGTTGGAGCGTCAAGTACTATAAAGGGAACTTTGCTGTCTCATCCTGGAGCCATTACTCTTGGTGTAAACTGTAACATTGAAGGAAGAATGTTTGCTTCGGAAGGAGCTGTAACTATTGGAGCTGGAAGTGTGGCAGGTATCCCTGTTGGCCCTGTCACTATTCCAATAAGCTGTTTGGGTGTATGCACACCTGCGCCTGCTGTTGATGTTCTAGGGAGTATTGAAAATTTCACTCTTTTCACTAGTTTTGGTGCTGTGACAAATGCTGCTGCATCTGGAGTTATTGGCGATGTTGGCACAGGTGGCGGAGGTACGATAAGTGGCTTTAGCACCTCACCTATTGTAGGGACTCATTATGTAACAGGTGCTGAGACAACACAAGCCGTAATAGATTTAGATAACGCCTACAGTCAACTTATGGCTTTGACAAATACTGAACTAGGTCATTCTCCACTTTTTGGAAGCGGAGAAACACTAAATACGGGAGTATATTATGTCCCAGCAGCTGGTTTTTTGGCAGGAACAATCACTTTAGATGGTCAAAATAATCCTGATGCAATCTTTGTTTTTAAGTTTAATGGAGCCTTTTCAGTAGGGGCACAATCAAAAGTAATTTTGACGAATGGAGCCAGCCGTTGTAATGTTTTTTGGATTTCAGAAGGCGCTTCTACTATCGGTGCTTTTTCTTTTATTAAAGGAACGGTTCTAGCTCATGGCGGAGCCTGTACCATGGCAGCAAATGGAAATTTAGATGGAAGAATGCTCTCTACAGCTGGAGCTATTGGGTCTAGTTCAAGCGTGCTTTATAATAATACACTTTGCTTTTTAGATGATACTTCAGATAACGATAATGATGGATTGACCGATGCAGAAGAGCTAATGGGTGTTTTTGGACTTATAGGAGACCCTTATGATTATAACTCCCCGTTCACGCATCAAGAAACTACAGCTTCAGGAACTAATGATGACCAAATTTTTCAGCTAGAACAAGTTGAGGTTTTAAATTACCTTCAACAAGGAAATATGGTTCATTTAGTAATTAGGAGCGGCCACAGCTTAACATTAACGGATAATATTAGCTTAAGAGATTTAACTATAGAGCCCGGAGCATCCCTAGATTTAAACGGAAATACTGTTCAAATTAAAGGAGACCTCACCGTAAATGGTGCGTTAATTCATAGCCAAGGGCATATACATATGAATGATGATGATGCCCAGAGACATATTTATGGAAGTGCTGTGGTTGAAGTGCATAAGCTTACCATAGAAAATCCATTTGGTGTAGTGTTAGAAACTGCTTTGAATATAAGTGGTCCTGTACATCCAGAGCTAGGAATCTTTGACTTGAATAATCAGCAGGTAGTGTTAACCTCATTCCCTATAGATGGTGTAATTAAAACCGGAAGTATTAGTGAGATTAAAAATGGAGCAGATGTAGTAGGAGAAATCACTATTCAGCGCTTCATAGAATCGTTAGAAGACGGAACCCGTTTCATTGGTCCACCGATTAAGAATTTACAGATATCAGACATTTCAGATGATTTTGTTACTACAGGATTTATAGGAAGTGATTACCCTAATCATTACTTCACTAATGTGAGTTATTATGATGAGGTGAACAGGGATGCCAATGCCAGTTCAGGCTTTAAGTATATAGAAAATGATACCGACTCACTACTAGAAAATCAGGGGTATTATGCTTACTTTCCGCCAAGCACCACGGCAAATGTATTAGACGCATCCGGAGAGTTTTATAAAGGAGAGGTGACCTATGATTTAAGTTATACAAACACAGGATATACTGCCAATGATGGGTGGCATTGTGTTGTTAATCCATATCCATCAGCAATAGACATGAGTTCTGCTTGTGTTGAGTTTAATAATGTATCCCAAGCTATTTATATTATTGACCACAGTCTAGGAGGCTCTTGGCAAGGAGAATATGTAGTGTATAATAACGGTATTTCTGTGAATGGAGGAACCGAAGTTGTAGCTTCTTTCCAAGCATTTATGGTGCAAGCTACAGGGCCAGATGCCTCACTGACGTTTAACGAATGCGCTAAAACCGATGAGCAAGGGATATTCTACCGTTCATCAAATGACGAGAAGAGCTATATGAGATTTGCGTTGCAACGCGAAAATGAACAAGCCTATGAAACCGTAATCGCCTTTGATGACAACGCCACGGAAGGATTCGACCCGAGTTATGATGCTAGAAGATGGGAGGCCGATTTATATTCTTTAGCCACATCTATGAATGGAGAGTTATTAAGTATAAATACAGTACCAGAGATGAACGATGAACTAAGTATTCCTATCTTCATCAGTGTTCCCGAAGCAGGAGAATATGAGTTAGTAGTATCTGAAATCGTAAACTTCGAAATGAATTTATGCTTATTTTTAGAAGACACTTCTACAGGTGAAATCACACCAGTTAATAGGCGCACAAAAATCACATTCTTAGTAGAAGAAGATGAGTATGCAGAGGAAAGGTTTATTCTTCATTCTCACTCTATAGCTGAAGTAACTACTAATGCACCATTCTGTTCAGAAGTAAATAGTGGTTCGGCATTAGTCACTTTAGATTCAGATGAAGAAGCGTCTTTCAAATGGTCAAACTTTTCAAACGAATTACTCTTTCAGGATATAGGATCTTCAAGTGAATTAAGCGGAGTTCCTTCAGGGTCATATTATGTTCAAATAATTAACCCAGGAGCTATTTGTCCGTCAAGCTCATTGGAAATAGAGATAGCAGATGGGGAAGGAGAAATAGTAGAGATTAATTTCACCCCAGATTATTGTTTAGGTGGTTTTGCTAATGTGAAAGTAAAAGTGCTAGGAGCAGATAGCTGGACAGTAAAAGTGTTAAAAGACTATGAGCTCATAGCTACAGGAACATCGAGCACGCTGGTAGAGTTAACTGATCTAGAGGGTTATCTATATGATGTACAGGTGATAACAGACTGTTCTACTAATGAGTATGTGCTAGATCTGTCAGATTATGATGCAGTACGAGCTAAGTTCGAAGCACCGTCAGAGTTGTTGATAGAAAGTATGGGAGCAGAGCTAGAAGTAGAAGCCATGAGTGAAAATGCAGAGTATCATCAGTGGTTTTTAGATGAATATTTTAGAGGAGATGACGATATAATCTCTTTAAGGTTTGATGAAGTAGGTTCATATACCTTAAAATTGAATAGTTCAAATGAGTACTGTGATGACACCTATGAACAACAGATTATGGTTTCAGCGGCTAGTGTTATCCAAGAGAACTTAGAAAAAGATTTTTTAACAGTGAATAGGGAATCTGAAATCAGCATTATCAGGCTAAACGATAACTCGGGGAGAATAGATGTTAAACTCTATGATGTTAAGGGAAGTAAGATGGTGGAGTACTTAGCGACTACCAAAAACAGAATTAGCATAGATAAGCAGTCACTAAGTAGTGGCGTTTATTTTTTAGAAATAAGAACTGAAGATGGGCAGGTAATGTCCAATAAGTATTCTAAATAAATAGAGTTAGGCTAAATTCAGGTAGTTTTTCTGATGACTATTTGGTTCGATTAATGGTTTTTTGTTTTTGCATTTTAATGAAATTCGTTTATTTTATGGGCAAACCGTTCCGAATTTATAAGGTTTCGACTAAATCATTTACGTTATAATCAACAATTCAATCCTCAGGAAACAGACACTTTTTTAACCTTCTCTAGAAGTAGTAAAGTCAGTTCATTCTCTTGTAAAGCCAGAGGTATCATCTTGGCTCCAAATTTCACATGAACTATGACAGAAGAATTATCTGATGTCACCTTTTCTTGAAATATCTAATTACTCGAGAGCGCACAGGCCTTTGGCCATAAAAGTAAGGAAGAGACTTGTTTCTAGCGATTTAATTTAATGGTGTTTTTGCAGTAGCCATAAATAAAAGAACTACACGGATAAAACATCCGCCACCGTGAAAAAGCTTCCAGTAACTAGAATTAAGTCATTGTTTTGTGATACTTTTTTAGCCGCTGAGAGTGCGTCCTTGACAGTCCCATGAGCTGAAAATTCGAAGCCAAATGGCTCAGCGTTCTTTACCAGATCAGCTAATTTCATGGCTCTAGGAACAGATGACTCGCAGAAATAATAAACAGCATCTTTAGGAAGAAGGCTAAAAACCTCTGTCACATCTTTATCAGATACCATGCTCCAAACGATGTGAAGTTTTGAGTAAGTCTCATTTTTAAGCTCGTTTAACAGAACCTTAATTCCAGCTGCATTATGTCCGCCATCTGCTATAACTCTGGGGTTTTCTGATAGAATCTCATACCTTCCTCTAAGTCCTGTGTTTGACTGTACATGAGCTATGCCAGCTTCGATGTGCGGTTCTTGGATATAGAATTTCTTTTGAGATTGAATGACCTCGATGGTCTTTAGAACCGTTTGGATATTCTGTTTTTGGTAATCTCCTCTGAGGTCAGAAGTGTATATAGGAGTTGTAATGTCTGCAGTATGAATAAGCGATTTTTTCTGCGTTGCAACGCGGTTTATCACCTCCAAAGCATCTGGCAACATCTGACCAGAAACCACAGGAGTATTTTCTTTAATAATCCCAGCTTTTTCTCCAGCTATGAGTGGAATGGTGTTTCCTAAAAACTGGGTGTGATCTAAACCGATGTTGGTAATCACAGAAACTTCTGGCTGAACAATGTTAGTGCTATCTAGCCTTCCACCCATGCCCGTTTCTATAATGGCTATATCTACTTTTTCAGTTCTGAAATAATCAAAAGCCATCAGTACTGTCATCTCGAAAAATGAGGGTTTAATCTCTGTCCACTGGGGAGAATAAGTAGTGTAAAAATCTACTGCATTTTGTTTGGGAATCATCTTCCCATTTATCTTTATTCTTTCTCTAAAATCTACTAGATGGGGAGACGTGTATAAACCTACTTTATAGCCAGCTTCCATAAATATGGAGGCAAGCATGTGAGCGGTGGAACCTTTTCCATTGGTTCCAGCTATGTGGATACTTCTAAAATTTTTTTCTGGATAATTTGTAAGTTTAGCTAATGCCCAAGTAGCAGATAAATCAGCTTTATAGGCCGCTGCACCTACCCGCTGATACATAGGTAAACTAGAAAACATACGCTGAAGAATTTCTTCGTATTCCAATTAGTTGACTTTGAACGTAAAGGTTATTGTTCCTCTCTGTTGAATTTTAGAGGCTTGGTCGTTATTGAATGTAGCTGTTTTAGCCATTTTTATAGCTAAATCCCATAATGATTTTTCGGCAGTATTGGACTTGATTTGGTCTACGGTAGCGTTGATTACTTTTCCGCTTCTATTCACATCTATTTTTACTACTACACGTCCATTTTTCTTAGGTTTTCCTTGAAATTTAGGTTCACCAGTCATTCCTCTTCCTGCAAGACTATAGGAGTTTCCGCCATCTCCGAAAACACCTTTTCCATCAATCTGTCCAGATTGAGTTCCTACATTTCCACCAGTATCATCATTTCCATCTCCACCGCTGTTCATGTTTTGCAACGCGCTATTTAGAGCATTAGAAGTAGATTGAGTTTGTGCTTGTGTTTGACTCTGTGTTTGAGCTTGAGTCTGAGTAGTCGCAGGTTGAGTGCTGGTAGATGGAGTTTCTGCTACATTAGCAGCCACTTCAGAAGTATTGTCTACCACTGCTTCTTCTGGTGTTTCTTCTGCTATAGCAGTACTGCTCTGAGTAGGTGCGCCTTCATTGTCTCCGCTTCCCGTATCAGAATAACCGAAATCTGCTAGAGACAGTTCCGCATAAGTTTCTGCTGGAGGTGGATCCGGTAAATCAAAACTCATAAAGAAAAATATGAGCAAGAAAATAACTGCATGAACCGCCATAGTTATGATGGCGGATATTCTGGAGTCTTCTTTTTTTCCTGCGTATATCATGTTATTTCGCGTTTTTGGTTTGGACCATTATTTTCCATTCGTTGACTTTCGCCATTCCCACCACTCCAATAGTCGCGCCAGTAGGAGCCATCTCATCTGCTTTAAGAATAATCATTTTCTTATCTGGGTCTTTATCGGCCAGAAGAGCTTGTAGTTTTACCTCTAGCTCTTCTCTAGCTACCGGTTCATTTCCTATGAAAAAATTACTTTCTGGGTCTATTCCTACAGTCACTTGACTAGATCCTCCAACGCTTCCTTGGGCCTTTGGTAAATTCACATTTAGCCCTGTACTTACCTGAGTAGCCAGAAGAATAAAGAATATCAGCATCAGGAAAACCAAATCTGTCATGGAAGACATCCCCGGATTCACATCTACATTATTTCGTCTTTTAAAATCCATGTGTGGGGGTTATTTTCCTGGTTCTTCTAAAATGTCTAAGAATTCTATACTTCCTGCTTCCATTTTATTAATCACTTTACTTACTCTAGCTACTAAAGAGTTGTAAGCTACGTAGGCTATAATTCCTACTATCAAACCAGCTATAGTCGTAATCATAGCGAATTTCATACCTCCTGCTAGATCGTCTATTTCTACTACTCCTTTAGTCTGCATGTTATAGAATACCTGAACCATTCCTATTACTGTTCCCAAGAATCCGATCATAGGCGCTGCTCCAGCTATGGTAGCTAATGCAGTAAGGTTTTTCTCTAAACTGTAAATTTCTAATTTCCCTACGTTTTCTATGGCTGCAGTAATATCTGTTAATGGTTTCCCTATTCTAGAAAGTCCCTTGTCTAACATCCTAGCTACAGGAGAATCTGTAGTGGAGCATAAGTTTCTCGCAGATTCTATTTTAGCATCATGTACATAGTCCTTAATCTTAGGCATAAAGTTTTTCTCTTCTTTTAATGCTCTAGAGATAGCCATGCTTCTCTCGAAAAAGATATAAACGGCCAGTATGCTTAGGACTAAAAGAGGCCCCATGATGTACCAACTCTCTAACATAACATCTATGATGCCTTCTGATTTTACAGCTTCTTCCGCTACTTCAGTAGCTGTGTTAGTGGTTTCATCTCCAACGGTTAGTCCGCCATTTTGTAGGTAGAATAAGGGATTCATTCAGTTGATTTTTTAAATGCGTACTATAATTAATAAAATATGTTCACGGAAACACTTCCCGAATAAGCAGGTTTACATCTGAAAACTTGTCAGATATAATGCTTAACGGTGAAAGTAGGTGGAAAATTATTCAGCACAGATTAGTTCCTCCAGAATTTTCCATTCTGAACGGTTAATATCCTAAGCTTGATTTTTAAGAACGATTTATAAGAAATACATTATTCCTATAAGGCCTAAGCTTCCTAAAACGATGGTGTATGGAATAGCCATTATCACCATTTTTCCATAGCTCAAATTAATGAGTGGAGCCAGTGCAGAAGTAAGTAAGAATAAGAATGCTGCTTGACCATTAGGAGTAGCTACACTAGGCAGGTTCGTTCCTGTATTAATAGCCACAGCTAACTTCTCAAATTGTGGTCTATCTATCAGTCCATTGTTAAATGCTTGTTCTATTTCATTGATGTAAACCGTAGCTACGAATACGTTATCCGAGATCATGGATAATATGCCGTTAGCCATATAGAAAATAGCTGGTTGACTAGCTGGACTCTGCTCTAAAGCCCAGTGAATAATAGGAGCGAATAAATGCTGGTCATGAATCATGGCTACTATCACAAAGAACACAACCAATAGTCCTGTAAAAGGCAGGGCTTCTTCGAAAGCATGGCCCAGTTGATGCTCATCTGTGATTCCCATAAAGGCAGTTTGAACTACGATTAATCCAAGCCCTATAAGTCCTACAGGAGCTATGTGAAGCGCCAGTCCTGCTATTAAAAGAATAGCAGATACTCCCTGAACCCAAAGGCCATACTTCTCACCAGGAGTTCTTTTCTTGTCTTCTTCTTCAGTATAGTTTTCTATAATAGTTCTAGCCACTTCAGGCAGCTTAGCACCGAAGCCGAATGTTCCTGTAGCTTCCAAAATAACAGTAGTGATTAATCCACCGATTAATACAGGAAGGGTAACGGGAGCCATAAGAATAAAGAATTGTGCGAAATCCCAACCCATTTTCTCTCCTATCAAAAGATTTTGAGGTTCTCCTACTATAGTACAAACACCACCTAAAGCGGTACCTACCACGCCATGCATGATAAGACTTCTTAAGAAGCTTTTAAATTTCTCCAGCGTGTCTCCACTCAGTTCTTTTCTGTCCAGTTCACCAGAATCATTTAAATCCGAATCACTAGAGTGAATTTTATGATACACTCCATAAAAACCTACAGCCACACTTATAAGAACAGCAGTAACCGTCAGCGCATCTAAGAATGCCGAAAGCACAGCAGACAAGAAAACGAATAGCAGTGATAATACTATTTTCGATTTAATTTTAGTGAATACCTTGCTGAATATGTACATCAGTAGCGGTTTCATAAAGTAAATACCAGCTACCATAAACACCAATAACAATACTACTTCTAGGTTTTCCTTTACCTCATGAAATGCGTTATGAGGAGTAGTAAGGCTTAATGCTAAAATCTGTATGGCTAGTAGCCCTCCACTCTGAAGTGGGTAGCATTTTAACGCCATGGCCAAAGTGAAAATAAACTCACCTATAAAAATCCATGATGTAACTGTAGCTCCCAAAGTGAAATAGGAAATCACGTTAAAGACAAAGAAGAAAATCATGATATACTTATACCATGATGGACTATTACCTAAGAAATATTTAAACATTTTCATACTTATTATCTTGTTCTAAACTAACTTTTTAAGTGCTATTTCAAATCCAGTAGCACAGATGTTATTCTTGTCTGGATTTAATTTATGAATGTTTACGATAGCTTGTCTAATAATGTTTGATGTATCCGAGAAAATTCCTTCATCAGTCATATCTACATCACCCTGACTCATTAAATAAGCAAATACCCGAGCCATACCACAGTTAGCCACGAAATCTGGAATCACACTAATGTTTTCATCCACAAACTCCATAATAGGACCGAAGAAAATTTCTTGGTCGGCAAACGGGACATTGGCACCACAGGAAACTACTTCTATTCCTGTTTTTATCATTCTGTCTATCTCCTCTCTTTTCACTAATCTAGAAGCGGCACAAGGCAAGAATACCTCTGCATCTAAATCCCAAATCTTATCATATACCTCGTCATATGAAAGCATATTAGGAGCATTCAGTTCATTTCCATTTTTAGTTAGGAAAAGCGTTTTAATTTCTTCAAAAGACATGCCTTCTGAATTAATTAATCCACCTACTCTGTCTATAATCCCTACTACTTTAGCTCCCATTTGTGCACAGTAATAAGCTGCAGCAGAACCTACATTCCCCCAGCCCTGAACTATGACTCTTTTTCCTTTTATACTTCCTCCGTAAATATCATAATAATGCCTTACAGATTCTGCCACTCCGTAACCGGTAATCATATCAGCTACTTTGAATTTTTTATTAATGTCTGGCGAGTATTTAGGATCTTCTAACACCTTCACCACACCCATTCTTAAGTTTCCTATACGCTTTACTTTCTGCGCTTCATTCGGCTGAAAGTGACCATTAAAAACTCCTTCTTGGGGATGCCATACACCGTTATCCTCAGTCATAGGAATCACCTCGTGAATTTCATCCACGTTTAAATCCCCACCTGTTCCGTAGTAATGCTTTAAAAGTGGCGTAACCGCAGCGTACCATCTTTCTAAAACCTCTTTTTTTCTAGGATCTTTCGGGTCGAAGTTGATTCCAGATTTAGCTCCTCCTATTTGAGGGCCAGAAACGGTGAATTTAACTTCCATAGTTTTAGCTAGAGAAGTTACCTCGTGCATATCTAATCCAGCTCTCATTCTAGTTCCGCCACCGGCAGCGCCACCTCTTAAGCTATTGATTACCACCCATCCTTCAGCTTCTGTGTGCGGGTCGTTCCAGTTAAAAACTATTTCTGGTTGTTTGTCTTCGTACTTTTTTAATAGGTCTTTCATGAGGTCTAAAATAATCGAGTCCAAAAATAGGAATTAACATAAGGTTTTCAGCGTATTTCTGCGTTGCAATGCATTAATTTTTCTTCCTTATAAATGGACTGTAGATACAACCACCTGTGTGATTATAGCTAGAGCCAGTAGTAGCCTCTAGAATATTGGTTTGATGAGCAGCATGAAGAGTTCCCAAGAATGCGAAGATTAACGCTTCTTTGTAGTCTATTAATTCTTCACTGGGCAGGTTGATTTCTGCGTTGCAATGTTTCTTAATACACTGCACCAAAAAATTATTCTTAGCTCCACCGCCTGTTATCAGTAGTTTTCCTGAGCTGGATATTTGAGCAGCTATTTGCATAGCTATATGCTCACATAAAGTAGCCAAAACATCTGAGGAGGAATTCTCCTTCAGGGCTTTACTTATTAATGGTTTTACTTCAGCGTTAAACCACTCCTTTCCTATGCTTTTAGGGGCAGGTGATTGATGGTAAGCCAGTTTGTTTAGTTGCTCCAGTAGCGTTGTTTTAACGGAACCCTTTTGAGCCATTTCTCCGCCAGAGTCATATTCTTTTCCTTCGGTTTGAGCCACTAGGTTTAACGCCATATTAGCTATTCCTGTGTCAAAAGCTCGAATTCCGCCTTGTTCATCCTTGATAGAGATATTAGCTATTCCGCCCAGGTTAAGGCAGTATTTATATTCATTGAATAGCAGTAGATCACCAATTGGAACCAGCGGAGCTCCTTGGCCATTCAAGTGCACATCCACAGTTCTGAAATCTGCGATTACTGGAATCTCAGTTAGAGCGGCTATAGCAGAAGGATGGCCTATCTGCGTAGTGAGATTTATTTCTGGTTGATGAAATATGGTGTGTCCGTGAGATGAAATGTAGTCTGCCTTGAAGTCTATTTCAGAAATGAATTTATTGACTTCTGAGCCAAAAAATCTTCCTAATTCGTGGTCAGTCTTAGCATATTCGAACGCAGTGGAAGTATCTAGGCATTGCAACGCTGATTTTAAGCTCATGGAATAAGCTACCGTTTTACAATGATTTATGGTGAAACTCCATTGATTATCAAAAGTAAAAGTACAAGCAGCCAGGTCCAATCCATCTAGAGATGTGCCTGACATTAATCCTATTATACGAAGCTCTTTCATGTCTTTGAAATGTGACAATTTAACCCGTAAATTTGCATGACTTTTTACAAAGGAAAATACTTGTTTTTAGTAAAGAGTTAATATCCAAAAAATAAATCAGAATTAAGATGAATTTAGAGTTATCCGAAGAACAATTAGCAGTAAGAGATGCAGCTCGAGAATTTGCTAAAAGTGAATTACTTCCCGGTGTTATAGATAGAGATGAGACACAGACTTTTCCTACTGAGCAGATTAAAAAGCTGGGAGAACTTGGATTCATGGGTATGATGGTAGACCCGAAGTATGGCGGAAGTGGAATGGACACCGTTTCTTATGTTTTGGCTATGGAAGAGCTTTCTAAGATTGATGCTTCTGCTAGTGTATGTGTTTCGGTAAATAACTCTCTCGTGTGCTGGGGAATAGAAAAGTTCGGTTCTGAGGAGCAGAGACAGAAATATTTAATACCTCTAGCTTCAGGAAAGAAGATAGGCGCATTTTGTCTTTCAGAGCCTGAAGCAGGTAGTGACGCTACATCGCAGAGTACTACTGCTATAGATAAAGGAGATCATTATTTATTAAACGGGACTAAGAACTGGATTACCAATGGAGGAACAGCTTCTTATTACATAGTAATAGCGCAAACAGACGTAGAAAAAGGCCATAAAGGAATCAATGCTTTTATAGTAGAGCAAGAGTGGGAAGGATTTATGGTGGGAGCTAAGGAAAACAAATTGGGAATTAGAGGGAGTGATACCCACACTATTATGTTCCAGGATGTAAAAGTTCCTAAAGAGAATAGAATAGGAATAGACGGATTTGGATTTAAATTCGCCATGAAAGTTCTTTCAGGTGGAAGAATAGGAATAGCTGCTCAGGCATTAGGAATAGCTAGTGGAGCTTATGAGCTGGCACTGGCTTATTCACAAGAAAGAAAAGCATTCGGAAAAGAAATTAGCCAGCACCAAGCTATCGCTTTTAAACTGGCTGATATGGCTACGGATATAGAAGCATCTAGATTATTGTGCTTGAAGGCAGCTTGCCAGAAAGATGCTGGAGAAAACTTTGACCAAGCCTCTGCGATGGCAAAGTTGTTCGCTTCGACTACAGCTATGAAACATACTGTAGAAGCTGTTCAGATTCATGGCGGGTATGGATTTGTAAAAGAATACCATGTAGAAAGATTAATGAGAGATGCTAAGATTACTCAAATCTATGAAGGGACTTCTGAGGTTCAGAAAATAGTAATTTCTAGAAACTTGTTAAAAGGATAAATTAATGAAATACGCTCTGTCTATTTTAGCCATAACAGTAGCAGTAAGTTCTATGGTTTATGCTAATTATAAGATTTGTGGTCAGCAGGAAATGTTCAATAAGAAAATTTCTGAATTGAAAAAAGCCATAGAAACACCTATTATAGATAATCAAGTTTATTGAAACACGCAGGATTTAGAATAAAAACTTATTTAGAATATAGACGAAGGGCTGTGAACCAATATGGACTTCACAGCCCTTTTTTGTTTGAGTTCTATAAGGCTTGTTTCAGACCTGCTTTTAAGCACTCTTTTCCTTCAATTTCCAAGCTGAGGAGGAAGTTAAAACGAGATAAAACGCAGATACAAATTACTGATTTCGGTGCGGGTTCTTTAGTTTCTAAATCCAATACTAGAATGGTTTCTGAGATGCATTCCTCCGCTGCTGTTTCTGAAAAACAGGGTGAATTTCTTCACAGATTGGTGTGTTATTTTAAGCCTAAAACTATTTTAGAGTTAGGGACTCATCTCGGTCTTTCGAGCGCTTACATGGCTTTAGCTTCAGAAGCCGAAATAGTAACCCTAGAAGGATGCCCAAGCACGGCTAAAGTGGCGTTGCAAAATCACAAAGAGTTAGACGTAGAAAATGTGAAATTGGAGGTTGGTAATTTCCTAGACTCTCTTCCTGAAGTACTGGACAAAATTAGGGTGGTAGATATGGCTTACATAGACGGAAACCACAGTTACGAAGGTACTATGTGGAATTACGAGCAGATTTTACCCAATACTGAAGAGCATTCAGTGCTCCTGTTTGATGACATTAGCTGGTCACCAGACATGAAAAAGGCTTGGGATGAAATCATCTCTAAGCCTGAAATCTCTTTAAGTATAAACTGCTATAAATTTGGACTTGTTTTTTTTAGGAAAGGAATTGAAAAGCAGCATTTTTATTTCAAGTTCTAAGCCGCTTAAATCTGTACATTTGACTGAAAACTCATAAGATGGAAAAGAAAGTAGGACTGATAATATTAGATGGTTGGGGACATGGAGAGAATGTTGACTCTAACGCTATTTACAAGGCTAAAACTCCTTTTATCGAGAGTCTTTATGAAACGGTTCCTAATGCTGAGTTAAGAACAGATGGTGAGTTTGTAGGGTTGCCAGAAGGACAGATGGGGAATAGCGAAGTAGGTCACATGAACATAGGTGCAGGTAGAGTGGTTTATCAGGACTTAGTGAAGATAAACAGAAGTATTTCCTCTGGAGAATTTTTTGATCTAGAAGTGTTGAAAAACGCTTTCAAGTATGCCAAAGATAATGACAGGCCTATTCACTTAATGGGGTTAGTGTCTAACGGTGGAGTGCATAGCTCTTTAGAGCATGTAAAGGCGCTGTGTTCAATGGCAGAGAAGGAAGATTTCGATAAGTTATACATCCATGCATTTACTGATGGTAGAGATACAGCCCCAGATTCAGGAAAAGCTTTTTTAGCTGATTTAGAAGGCCATTGCAACGCTACTAAGGGAAAGGTAGTAAGTGTGATAGGAAGGTATTATGCCATGGATAGAGATAAGAGGTGGGAAAGGGTGAAAAAGGCCTATGATTTGATGATTTCGGGTGCGGGTGATAATTATGCTTCTGTAACTGACTGTTTAGAAAAAAACTATGCAGATAAAATTACAGATGAGTTTGTGAATCCTTCTGTAATAGGTAATGGAGAGGGCAGAATAAATGAAGGAGATGCCGTAATCTGTTTTAATTTCAGAACAGACAGGTGTCGTGAAATTACTCAGACACTCACTCAAGAAGAATTTACAGAGTTCGGAATGAAGCCATTGAGTCTTCATTATGTGACTATGACGAAGTATGACCCGACATATAAAAGCGTGAATGTAGTTTTTGAAAAAGATAATTTAGAAAACACACTAGGGGAGGTTATTTCTAAAGCTGGTTTAACTCAAGTGAGAATAGCTGAAACAGAGAAGTACCCGCATGTTACGTTCTTTTTCTCTGGAGGAAGAGAACAAGTGTTTGAAGGTGAAACGAGATTAATGGCTAGTTCTCCTAAGGTTTCTACTTACGACCTTCAGCCAGAGATGAGTGCTTCAGATGTTTCTAGTAAAATCATGGAGGAGATAGAAGTGAACGAACCTAATTACTTCTGTTTGAACTTTGCAAATCCAGATATGGTAGGGCATACAGGCGTTTTTGAAGCTGTAGTAAAAGCAGTGGAAGCTACAGATGTAGAAGCTAAAAAGGTATGTGAACTAGCCCTTTCTAAAGGATATGTACTTATAATTATAGCTGACCACGGAAATGCTGAAAAAACACAGAACCCGGATGGTTCTGTACACACTGCCCACACTACGAACCCTGTCCCTGTATTTCTTTTAGGAACAGACTATAAAGAAATCACAAGTGGAAAATTAGCTGATGTGGCTCCTACAGTATTAGATTTATTGGAAGTAGCTCAGCCAGTAGAGATGACTGGAAAATCTTTCATAAAAAAATAGGCTGTTAGAAGCCTATTTTTTATCTAGAGAATTTTATTTCCTGAATAGTGTAATGCTTCCGTCAAATTCCTCTCCATCTGAACGTTTGAATACGTAAAAGTAAGTTCCGTGTTGTAGATTTTCTCCAGAATGATTCCTTCCATCCCATGCTCTATTGTTATTATAGTTGGTGTCTTCATAAACGATAGTTCCCCATCTATTAAAGATGGTCATGCTAGAGCCAGGGAAAGCTTCAAGCCCTACAACTTGGAATGTCTCATTAAGGGACTCGCTGTCATTGTCAGGCGAGAATACGTTCGGGAAAACGGTATCACACCCTTCAAGCCAAACGAAAGCACTGAAAGAATTTACTGAAGGACAAGCATCGGTAATTACAATTTCAAATAAACCAGGAGTATTACCCGTGTAGCTCGTTGAGATTTCAGTTTCAGTAATAGTCACTGCGCTGGGTTGTAGTTCATTTAAAATGTTTAAAATTTCATATGAATAGGTGTTAGTCCCGCCCGATAAATTCACAAAAGGACTAGAAACTCCTACACATAATGTGTCATTATAAATGGCAGTGATGTTATCAAGTTGAGCTACATCTATAAATACCTCTGCATCTTGACTAGAACATTGGTCAAACACCGTTACTGTGAAATTACCAGAAACCAAAGGAGAGAATGAATTGGCAGAGCTGCTTCCTCCGTTGTCTTGCCAGTCGTAAGTATAGTCTGGAAACCCTCCAGAAACTTCTATACTAACATTTATAGATGAACCAGGGCAGCCGCTTGATGCTCCGTTAGTGATTATATCAAGCCCAGGCCATGGAACAACTTCTGCTGTTACCTCTATTTGTTGAGTTTCACATTGATCAGAAACGAGTACAGTGAAATCTGTAGTGGTATTTGGATTAATATCAAACGTAGAACTTGTGGATGTGCTACCTACCCATTGGTATGTGTAACCGGGTGATCCGCCATTTGCTTCAACTCCTATTTGAATTTGATCACCAGGACATAAACTAGTAGAAGGCAAAGATGTTAAAACTAAGTCTGGCCATTCTACGACAGATACAGTGACATCATCGGTCACTTCTGTGCCGCAGATGTCTGTGGCGGTGACTGAATAAACGGTAGTTTCACTGGGTGAGACCACTAAGTTTTGGCCATCAGTGCCATCACTCCATAAATACGTAAACCCTCCAAAGCCTGTCGTTCCTGGGGCTAGTGTGACATTCTCTCCAGGGCAGGGTACCGTTATGTCATTTAAAGTAACGGTAGGCTGCACATAGTCTGCTATGTATAGTTGACTGGATGCGGTATCTAACACCCCACAGCCGTTTTCATAAATATAGCTAATAATAAGGGTTTCATAACCTTCAACGATATTGTCATCAAACGCCTCAATTGTAATGAAGCCTTCTGATTCTCCCTGTGGAATTATTATGCTATCTGCTATGCTTTCGTAGTCAGTCATGTTTTCGGCACTTCCTAAAATTTCGAAACGAATAGTATCTGCTAAATCAGTGTTCGGTCTGAAGAAAGAAAATTGTGCACTATTACACCCTTCAACGATAACAGAGTCGCCAGCGAAAGTTAAATTTCCGGCAATCGCAGCAGTACTGGATATTTCAACTGCACTGGACTCAAATGAGCCAGCTTGAAGGAAAACGGCAGAATCAAATGCAGTATCTCCTCCATCTGCAATAGCCATTTTAATATGATATTGCCCACCACATTCTACTGCAGATTTAGCGGTTAATATCACTGTTAATCAGTCATATTCGATAATACTAGGATCCGTATTTTGAGTGTCATTGGCGATATAATAGATGTTATAATCTGACCAGTTTAAATCGATGTCATCGCAATTTACCTCTTGCCCATTAGCTCCAGCTACTCCTGGATTAACTGAGTTGATGGTCACAGGAACGGGAGGGTCAGTATCTGGGATTTGTGCAAGGTTAATAGCGTTATCCTCATAAACACCACCACCGTCTATGCCTGGGCCGCTTAAAAAGAACCCAAAAGCATCGTTAACTGTACCGCAAACATATTCTGGATATTCTTCAGAAGCGAAAACGAAGTTGAACTGAACTGTGTCTCCTGTAGCTTCAAAATCAAATTCAAGAATGGCGGCATCATTTACGTCCACGTTGGCTATGATTTGTAAATCTGGATCACCTACTCCAAAATTCCCTCCTCCCGCACCACCACCAGTGTTGTTATTACCACCTGGACCTGGAATGTCTTCATCAAAAAAGTCGGGGCTTGAAGCGAAGTTTACGTTTCCTGTTCCTAAAATCACCCCTTCTCCTAATGGAACGTTTGATCCATTGGCACTGAAAGAGCCTATTTGATTCAGGTCACCACTGAAAGTGATGTTCTCAGCGATTACTCCTGAGCCCAATAAGATATTATTAACCGCGTCTTCTGGTGTTACGGTTTGGTCAACTATTATTTGAGAATTAACGTGAGCGGAAAATGAAATTACGAGTAATACTAGAAGGCATTTATTCATGATAAGAGGTTTACTTAGTATAGATGTGAAAGATAGATAAAAAGCGGTCTAAAATTTCTTAGCCCTTTTATGGCGAATTAAGCCCAATTATTAATAACCTATTTTAACATACTCTAAGAGGTGTCATTGCCTCATAGGGAAAGGGAAAAAGTATATTTGAGGTATGTCAGATTTAATTAGAGTAGAGAATATTTTTAAAATATATAAGGTAGGAAATCAAGTGGTTAAGGCGCTTAATGGGTTCTCTCTTTCTGTCTCTAAAAATGAATATGTGGCACTGATGGGGCCTTCGGGCTCCGGTAAATCTACCCTTATGAATGTCTTGGGCTGTTTAGATAGTCCGACTTCAGGGAAGTTCTACTTAAATGGGCCTGATGTAAGTTCATTGGTAGATGATGAACTCGCTGAAATCCGGAATAAAGAAATAGGATTTATTTTCCAAACATTTAATCTTCTTCCAAGATATACCGCATTGGACAATGTTACTCTTCCATTAATATATAACGGAACGAGTAAGGCAGAAAGAATAAAGAGAGGTAAGGAAGTATTAGATCAAGTGGGTCTAGCGGATAGAATGGATCATAGGCCAAATGAATTAAGTGGTGGTCAGAGGCAGCGTGTAGCAGTGGCAAGAGCATTAGTGAATAGGCCTTCTATTATTTTGGCGGATGAGCCTACAGGAAATCTGGATTCTCAAACCTCTTTTGAAATTATGGAACTCTTCGAGGACATCCAAAAAGCGGGTAATACAATAATTTTAGTTACTCATGAGGAAGGTATAGCTAACTATGCGCACAGGATAGTGAGATTAAGAGATGGCGTTCTAGAAAGTGACCAAAAGAATAAATAGAGAATATCGGCTATTCTAATGCTTCTATTTTCTTTCTTTGCAATGCTAATTTTTACCTTAAAATTATGATTGGATATAAGCAGAGAATTAAAGAATTTATAACGGCTGAGCACATTGGTTCAGATATAGAAATTTATGGATGGGTCAGAACTTTTAGAAATAATCAATTTCTGAGTGTTAATGATGGCTCCACTATTCAGAATTTACAAGTAATAGTAAACGAAGGAGTAGTTTCTGAAGAGCTTATGAAAAAGCTCGGTACTGGTGCAGCTGTAAGAGCGAAAGGCAAATTGCTGGAATCTCAAGGAAAAGGTCAGATTACTGAATTAGTAGCCGAGGAATTGGAGATTCTAGGGGAGGCTAACCCAGAGAAGTTTCCTATGCAAATGAAGCGTCATTCTATGGAGTTTCTAAGAGAAAAAGCTCACCTAAGGTTTAGGACAAACACCTTTGCAGCCGTTTTTAGAATAAGACATGCGATGTCCTTCGCGATTCATAAGTACTTTAATGACAATGGATTTTTCCATCTTCATACACCTATCATCACTGGTTCAGATGCTGAAGGGGCGGGAGAAATGTTTAGAGTAACTAATCTCGACTTAGATAATATTCCTAGAGATGAAAACGGAGCTATAGATGAGAGTAAGGATTTTTTCGGAAAAGAAACTAATCTGACGGTATCGGGCCAACTTGAGGCAGAACTCGGAGCTATGGCTTTAGGGAATGTTTACACTTTTGGTCCTACGTTTAGAGCAGAGAACTCGAATACTTCCAGGCATTTAGCAGAGTTTTGGATGGTAGAACCTGAGATGGCGTTTGCCGACTTGGATGATAACATGAACTTAGCGGAAGATTTTTTAAAGTACTGTTTGAATTATGCTTTAGAGCATTGCAAAGAGGATTTGGAATTCTTGAAGCAAAAGGAACTAAATGATGAGAAATCCAAGCCTCAAGTAGAAAGAAATGAATTGGATTTGGTTTCTAGATTAGAATTTGTGACTTCTAATGACTTCGAAAGAATTACGTATACAGAGGCTATAAAAGTGCTTATGAATTCGAAGCCTTACAAAAAGAAGAAATTTAAATATCCTGTCGAATGGGGAGTAGATCTCAGTAGTGAGCACGAGCGTTTTTTAGTAGAAAAACACTACAAAAAACCAGTGATTATTACCGATTACCCTGCAGAAATCAAAGCATTTTATATGCGCCAAAATGATGATGGGAAGACTGTGGCAGCTATGGATGTCTTGGCACCAGGAATAGGTGAGATTATAGGAGGGAGTCAAAGAGAAGAAAGGCTGGATGTCCTGAAAAAGAAATGTGCCGATTTTAATATTCCAGAAGAGCATGTGTGGTGGTATTTAGAAACTAGAGAATTCGGAACGGCTAAGCATTGCGGATTTGGCCTAGGATTTGAAAGGCTTATCATGTTCGTGACAGGAATGACTAATATTAGAGATGTAATTCCATTTCCTCGAACTCCGCAAAATGCAGAGTTTTAAACTTATATTTAGAGTATGTTAAGACAGGGTTTACAGCATAAATTACTCCAAAAGCTATCTCCTCAACAGATTCAGTTGATGAAGCTTTTACAGGTTCCTACTATAGCTCTAGAGCAGCGTATTAAGGAAGAGTTGGAGGAGAATCCAGCATTAGATGAAGGTAAGGAGGAGTTAGAAGAGGACCTTCAAGACGCTGATGAAGCCGAAGAGGCTAGTACTGAAGAAGATTTTGATATTTCAGACTATCTGCAAGACGATGAGACGCCAGATTATAAATTAAGTATTAATAATCATGGTGCAGATACAGAAGATACAGACATACCGGTAGGAAGTGGAGTTACATTTAGGGACCTATTAAATACGCAATTAGGGCTTAAGAATATCTCAGATGAGCAAAAACAATTAGCTGAGCATGTCATCGGTAATCTGGATGATTCTGGGTACTTAAGAAGGGAGCTTTCAGCCATAGTAAATGATTTAGCTTTCTCTCAGAATATTATGACAACAAAGGAGGCCTTAGAAGAGATTCTGATGATTATTCAGTCTTTTGACCCTCCGGGAGTAGGAGCACGAGATTTAAGGGAGTGTCTCTTAATTCAATTGCAACGGAAGTCGAGAAATAGTCTCGAGTTAAAGGTCGCAGAGGAAGTGTTAGGGAAGTACTTTGAAGAGTTTACAAAGAAACATTATGACAAAATTCTGAAAAGAATGGAGATTGATGATGAACTCTTAAAAGATGCGATTGAGGAAATAGTAAAGCTTAACCCTAAACCCGGGAACACTTCTAAAGAGACAGCTAAATCAATAGCTGCAGTGGTTCCTGATTTTATGTTATCAGCTGATGACGATGAATTGAAAATAAACTTAAATCAGCGTAATGCTCCTGATTTGAAGGTGAGCAGGTCATATAATGAAATGTTAAAAGGGTATGCTGCTACTAATGGTAAGCCTGATAAAAAACAGAAGGAAGCTATTCAGTTTGTTAAACAAAAAATAGACTCAGCTAAATGGTTCATAGATGCTATTAAGCAGAGGCAACAGACTTTATTGTTCACAATGAATGCTATAGCGGAGTTTCAAAAAGAGTACTTTCTTACAGGAGATGAGACGAAGCTAAAGCCAATGATATTGAAAGATATAGCTGGAATTGTTCACATGGATATCAGTACTGTGAGTAGAGTAGCTAATAGTAAATATGTGCAGACTCCTTATGGAACGTTTCTTCTTAAGTCTTTCTTTTCAGAATCTTTAAGTACAGATTCTGGTGAAGAAGTTTCTACTAGAGAAGTAAAGAAAATACTTCAAGAGGCGGTAGATGATGAAGATAAAAAGAAACCATTGACGGATGAAAAATTGTGCCAAGTGCTTAAGGATAAAGGGTATAATATAGCTCGAAGAACAGTAGCTAAGTATAGAGAACAGTTAACCATTTCAGTAGCCAGACTTAGAAAGGAGCTGTAAATGAAAGATTTTTTTAGAGTTGTAGCTGTGGTCTTTCATCCTCTTTTCATGCCTCTTTATGCTACGCTAATAGCGATGTATTATGTGGGCTATATTTATTTCGCTATAGACCCGAAAATAAAAGACTTCCTCCTAATCGTTATGGCTGTAAATGTGGTTGCCCCAGCTATTAGCCTTGGAACAATGGTCTCCAGAAAAATTATCAGCGACATTCAAGTTTCTAATAGAAAAGAACGGTATATACCTTTTTTACTCATGCTCTTTTATTTTGGGGTGACCTATGTGCTACTCAGATGTAAGCTTGGTAATGGTTATCTACCCTCAGATATATATAGCATGTTTTGCGGTGTGATTGGTTCTTTAGTGATCGCTCTTGTAGTATCATTCAGATTTAAAATTAGTATTCATACTCTTGGAGCCAGTGGCGTTTTGGGTGCTATCTGTGCCTTTTCACATATGTACCAGTTTAATGATACGTTCAACGAATACTTTTGGATAAGCCTTTTGGCTGGTGTGCTCGGTCTGGTAGGTGCTTCTAGAATTTATACTGGCCACCACACTTTAATGGAGGTCTTAGTAGGGAGTTTAGTGGGCTTTCTTGTTAATTACCTTATGGTATGTAATGAAGTTTTTTTTTAAATGCTTATTTCGAAAGTTGTTTCTGCCATTGCCACGCATGAGTTAAAGCATCACTTAGTGTAAATTGAGTCTCCCAGCCTAACATCTTTTTTGCTTTTGAAGGGTCAGCATAGACAGTAGAAACATCGCCTATTCTTCTCGGGCCTACCGAGTAATTAAGTTTTTTTCCTGTACATTCTTCGAAAGTCTTCACTACATGTAACACAGAATCCCCTTTTCCCGAACCTAGATTAAATGCTTCTAACGCTTTTTCTTGCGTATGAACCCAGTGGAGTGCTGATACATGAGCCAAAGCTACATCTACTACGTGAATATAATCCCTTACACAGGTTCCGTCTGGTGTGTTGTAATCCTCTCCGAAGATGGTCAGTTTATCTCTTATTCCAATAGCTGTTTGTGTGATATAAGGAACTAGATTGTTTGGTGGACCTAGTGGAAGTTCTCCTAGCTTACCAGATGGATGTGCTCCGATTGGATTGAAATACCGGAGCATTACAGCATTTAAGTCACATCCGTCAGAGTTATTGTTGTCCTTTAGAATAGCTTCGCAATAAGCCTTTGTGCGCCCGTATGGAGAGGTAGGAGTATTCTTAATCGAATTCTCACTAACTGGAGAATCTTCGGTGTCTCCATAAACAGTACAACTTGAAGAGAAAACCAAATTGGTGACCTCAAACTCCTTCATGCACTCTAAAAGAACAGTAAGGGAGTTGACATTGTTCTTATGGTATTCTAATGGTTTCGAAAATGACTCTCCTACAGCTTTGTAAGCCGCGAAATGAATTACCCCATCTATCGACTCTTTCCTGAAAACCTCTGTTACCTCAGATTTAATGGTGCAGTCTGCCTCGTATACTTTTAAATCTTTTTTTCCTGTTAGATCCTTTAGATTATCGATGATAAATCGCTCAGAATTACAGAAGTTATCTAAAATTATAGGATTGAAGCCGCTTTTAATGAGCTCTAATATGGTGTGTGAGCCTATAAATCCTGCGCCTCCTGTAACTAAAATGTTTTTCATGGATAGTGAATCGAATGCTAAAATACAAATAGACTAATGCTAAAAACCTAATGGGGTAAATTTTATGTGATCTCCTGAAACTAATCTTTGACCAACCCCGTAAATATAGTATTATCAACCAAAATGTTTAGCGATGATAGATGATAAAAATGAGTATCCTTCTTTTGACTTGTCATACTTAAATCAAGTTTTTCAAGGAAACAAAGAGATGATACATCAGATTATTTCGATGTTTGTGAAACAAGTGCCAGATTATTTTAGTGAAATGCAGGAATGTGTTGTAAAGGCAGATTTTAGTGCGCTTCATCCTTTAGCCCATAAAGCCAAGTCTAGCATAGCTATGTTAGGGCTTAAAGACATGGAAACTTTAGTTTTAGAAATAGAAAAAAAATCAAAAAAGGGAGATGAAGAAGCTGTGCTAGCAGACTTAGTGTCCAGAGTCGTAGAAGATTATAATGGTATCTCAGTTCAGCTGGAGTACCTTTTAAAAGAATAAGCATAAACCTAAACAAATACAAGTTAACCAAACCTAATGGAGCGTTTCCATTAGGTTTTTTTATGTCTTAACTTTCCGCTCAAACAGAACTGAGTTTATATGGATGCTGAGAAGTTATTTTTTCCTATTGAAAATCAAATTAGGGCTTTAGAAAAAGAAGAGAGATTTGCGGATATAGATCGCGCTGCGTCCATCGGTGACGGAATCAATAGGATAAATGAGGACGAAAGAAACTCACTTATAAAAGAGTATGCAGAATACAATGGAGATGTGATAAAGTTTGTCCCAGCATCTGGTGCTGCTAGTAGAATGTTCAAACATATCCATGATTTATCAGAGAGGGGAAACACGCTGGTAAGTGAGTTTTTAGAAAGAATACATGACTTTCCTTTTATTTCTGAATTGAGAGAAAAATGTAATGACCTGTATCATTTGGAGCTTAGAGAGCTTATTTCTGACCAGAGATTTCAAGACCTATCTGATTTGATATTAAAATCCTCTGGGTTGAATTACGCTAATTCCCCGAAAGGATTAATTCCTTTCCATAAGCTAGAAACAAGTCTAAACCCTTTTCAGATTCATGTAAATGAAGCCGTTAAATATGCCTGTAAAAACGGAAAAATTCATATTCATTTTACCGTTTCCCCAGCCCATAGAATGCAGGTTGAAGAAATGTTAGCGTCCTATATTGCTACGCTAAAGAGAGAAGATATTATCGTAGGTTACTCGGTACAAAAGCCTGAAACTGATACTGTAGCATTGGGAGCTGCTAGAGAAATGGTGAAAGATGAATTAGGAAACACCCTTCTTAGGCCGGGAGGACATGGGGCGCTCATTTATAACCTAAACGAAATAGATTCAGACCTCATTTTCATTAAAAACATTGACAATGTAGTCAAAGAGTCTGTTCAGGAAATGCAATCTAAATGGAAACAATTACTAGGGGGGTATTTAGTTAAGCTGTCTAAGAAAACATTCCATTTCCAAAAGCAAGTAGACGAAGGAGTTTATTCCGATGAAGCGATGAGTTTTTTGTCTGATACCTTCGGATATACGAACCTGAATGAAGGCAATTTAAAAGAGTTACTGTTTAGGCCAATCCGGGTATGTGGAATGGTTATAAACCAGGGGCAGCCCGGTGGAGGTCCTTTTTATGTCAAAGACAAGAAAACAGGAACTTCTTTACAAATAGTAGAAGCGGCAGAGTTAGACAAAACAAACTCTAACCACACCAATGCATTAAAAATGGCCACTCATTTTAACCCTGTGGATATTGTGTGTGGTGTTAAGAATTATAAATCTGAGAAATACGACTTATCAGAATTTATAGATGAAGGCTCCTTTTTCACCTCCGTTAAAAATTATAATGGAAAAGAGATAAAAATCCTCGAACTTCCGGGGTTATGGAACGGAGCCATGGCTAATTGGAATTCTGTGTTTGTAGAAGTTCCCGCAGAGACTTTTAACCCGGTGAAAACAGTAAATGACTTATTAAAAGAATCTCATCAAAATTGAGAATAGTAGTCCTGTCATCATTCTTAGCTGTGGCAGTCATATTCGCAAGTCTTTCTTACCATTTTGACTTTCCCTTTCAATACTATAAGGTAGGAGAGGAGCTAGACTCCTTTAATGGAGTATCCGTTTATTATAATGGCACCTCTGCAGGTATTCATGGAGTACATTTCACTGCTGATGGGTATGGTTTAGGAGTAAAATGGCAGTGCGTAGAATTTGTGAGACGCTATTATTTAGAAATCTACGAGCATAAGATGCTTTCTGATTTGGGGAATGCGGTTGATTATTATGACGAGAGTGTTCCGCACGGAGAATTTAATTCTTCTAGAGGTTTAATTCAGTTTAAGAATAATGGAGCAAGCATTCCTTCTTCGGGTGATATCCTCATTTTTGCTGGAGGATATGGTCACGTAGCCATAGTAACTTCGGCTAATATAGCGAGCATAGAAATCATCCAACAAAATGTAAATAAGAAATCTAGAGATGAAATAATTATTGGTAAATCAATTCAGGGACTCCGTTTTCAGTCAGATAGTAATGTTTTAGGCTGGCTCAGAATTAGCCCTTGACTAAACACGAAGGGTTGTCTAGTCTGGGGTTTTTAGAGACTTCTATGTCGTACTCTTCTAATGTAAGATTTAGCTCTGTCGCAGAATATAAAAGAGAAATACTGGTAAAAGAAGAGGGCCGTCTTTTTAGAGTGTTATCTCAGCGTTGCAATGTTCGTACTCCACTCGAATAGAGTTGCTCGCCACTATTTGAGTAGTTTCATCTCCTAGATTTTTAATGAACGAAGTGTACATCTCGATACCATTTTTATCTAAGTTCATGCACGGCTCATCTAAAAGTATTAAACTAGATTCAGTCAGAAATGTAAAAGCCAGCTTTAAGCGTTGTGTCATTCCGCTAGATAGTTCCTTTACTTTTTTAAATTGAGCATCGGAGAGATAGCAAAGCTCGAAAAATTTTTCCTTGGAATAGCCAGCTTTAAGTGTCCTAAGCGAAAAATGAAAATCGAAGAGTTCATCTAAACTATAATTTTCTTCGAGTTCTATAAAAGGACTGCAGCAGCATATTTGGAAAGGGATTAAATCTGTCGGGATTAGATTTCCATCCTTTGTGTATATCACTTGACCTTTGCTCTGAGTAATGAAAGAGCTTATGATCTTTAATAGCGTAGACTTACCAGAACCATTATTTCCAAGTATAACGGTTTTAGAATTAGCTTCAAATCTTTTTGAAAGAGATGAAAAAACGTCATTCCCTTTATAAGAATGAGTGATATCGTCTAGAGTGATTTCCAGAAGTTATAAATTTAAAAAGGTCCGCGAATAATTCCTTTATCACTGTTCCTTATGAAGTTTAGAATTAGATCCTTTGATTTACTACTAGGAAGTTCCATTTCAGCAGCTTTTACCGCCTGAGTGATGTTATTGCTGTGAACGTATAAAGCTCTATATATGTCTTCTATGCTAGTGACTACCTCATTTTCGAATCCTCTTCTTCTTAGGCCTATTGAGTTCACTCCTACATAAGAAAGGGGCTCTCTAGCAGCTTTAATAAAAGGAGGGACGTTTTTTCTAACGTGACTTCCGCCTCCAATAAATGCATGCTGGCCTATGGTTACAAATTGCTGAATGGCTACTACACCCTCTATTATAACCCAATCTTCTATATCAACATGTCCTGCTATATTCGCACTATTAGCTATAATACAGTTGTTCCCTACGAAAGTGTCGTGAGCTACGTGTACATAGGCCATTAGCAGACAGTTGTCTCCAACTTTAGTAGTGTTTCTGTCTGTGGTTCCTTTATTTATTGTAACACATTCTCTTATGGTAGTGTTAGAGCCTATTTCAGCTAGTGTGTCTTCTCCGTCATATTTCAGGTCTTGGGGAATAGCGCTAATTACGGCACCGGGAAAAACCCGACAATTGTCACCAATTCTAGCGCCATCCATAATGGTAACATTAGGACCTATCCAGCAGTTTTCACCAATCTGTACATTTTCTTCTATTACAGAAAAAGCTCCTACTGTAGTTCCCTCTCCTATCTGCGCATTTGAATGGATACTATTCATGATATGGCTAAATTTTATTTGTCTTTGACTATTTGTGCTAGCATAGATGCTTCACTCACCGGTTTTCCGTTAACATAAGCTACACCGCTCATATTAACAAGGCCTCTTCTTATAGGTGAATCTAGTTTAAGCCTAAAAACTATGGTATCGCCAGGTAAGACCTTTTGTTTAAACTTTACGTTATCTATTTTTAAGAAGTAGGTACTGTATTTTTCAGGATCATCTAATGAACTCAATGCGAATATTCCTCCTACCTGAGCCATAGCTTCTAGTTGAAGTACACCAGGCATTACGGGGTTTTCAGGGAAGTGACCAGTAAAAAAAGGCTCATTCATGGTGATGTTTTTAACACCTATGATTTCCTTCTCATCCATCTCCATTATTTTATCTACTAATAAAAAAGGATACCGATGAGGGAGCATCTTTGTAATCTGATTGATATCATACAAAGGTTTTTTCGTTAGATCAATATCGAATCTACCTCTCTTAGACCTATCATACTCTATGAGCTTTTTAGCAAATTCAACATTTGAATAATGCCCTGGCCTAGCGGCTAAAATGTGTCCTTTAATAAACTTTCCAGTAAGAGCTAAATCACCTACGATGTCCAGTAGCTTGTGTCGTGCAGGTTCGTTTTGAAAAATGGGTTTAGAAGAATTTAAATAACCAACCTCAACTTTAACCTCTAAGTCGGGTTTGCCCACCAACTCTAAGATTGCTTTTATCTCAGCTTGAGTATACTCTCTTTCTACTAATACCAGAGCATTGTCTAAATCTCCACCCTTTATTAATCCAGCTTGAGCCAATGCGGATACTTCTTTTAAAAAGACAAAAGTTCTGCAACCGCTAATTTCAGTTTTGAAATCCTCAAGCTTATACATGCTAGCATGTTGAGTCCCTAGGACAGGAGATTTGTAATCTACCATAACTGTTATCCGGTATTCATCTCCGAGAGTTGGGACAGCTAAAAATTCCGCTTCTATTTCAGTTATTTCGAAAGGAATAGTCTCTTCTATATTGATGAAGTTTCTTTCTGCTAACTGTTCTGTAATTCCTGTAGCCTCTACAGCTTCTATGAAATGTTTAGCGCTTCCGTCTAGAATAGGAATTTCTGGACCATTTATTTTGATAAGAACATTGTCTACTTCTGAAGCGTAAAGTGCGGCCAATAGATGTTCTACAGTGTTCACTTCAGCTCCATTCTTTGCTAATGTTGTGCCTCTTCTTGTGGTGCTTACATTTAGGGCGGATGCCTCTATGATAGGCTCGTTTTCTAAATCGACTCGCTGAAATTTATACCAATGATTTTCAGGTGCAGGACAAAGTTCTATTTCACAAATTGCTCCTGTATGGAGTCCTATTCCTGATAGTTTCACAGGTGCCGACAAGGTTCTTTGCTTTACCAATTTATTTATTTGATTTTAATTCAATTATTTCTTTCTTAAGATTATGAAGTTCTTTCATAATCTCTGGAAGTTTCTTAAATCCAACGTATGACATTTTATAATCCCTTATTTTAAGGGATGGAGAACCTTGAATAATCATATTTTCTTCTGTAATGCTATGTCCTACTCCGCTTTGGGCTGCTATTTTAACACCATCTGCTATCGAGATATGTCCTACTATGCCTACCTGCCCGCCTATCATGCAGTTTTTGCCGATTTTAGTTGACCCGGCTATTCCCGTTTGCGCAGCTATAACAGTGTTTTCACCGATTTCTACATTATGAGCTACTTGGATTAAGTTGTCTAGTTTGACCCCTTTTCTAATAATAGTCGAGCCCATGGTTCCTCGGTCTATACAGGTACCTGCTCCTATTTCTACATGATCTTCCAATATTACATTTCCTATATGTGGAATTTTCATAAATGAATTAGAAGAATTAGGAACAAACCCAAATCCATCACTACCTATTATAGCATTAGCCTGAATTGTTACATCATCGCCTATTATGCACTCATCTAATATTCTCACTCCTGAGTGAAAAACACAGTTCTTTCCTATTTTAATCGACCGGCCTATTACTACTCCATCATGAATTTTGCAGTCTTCTCCGATTACAGAATGTTCTCCGATTACAGCCGAACCGACATAAGAGGATTCGCTTACGGTGGAAGATTCAGAAATTTGAGCGTGTTCAGAAATCCCTTTATAGGGATTAGTGATGGTTTTATAATGCCATAATAAGATTGCTAAGCCCATCCGTGGGTTATCAACTATAATTAAGCAGTGTTTTGAAAGATTGAATAGAGTAGTATCTAATTCTTGAGGAACTATTATAATACTTGCGTTGCAATGTATTGCTTGTTCTAGGAATTTGTCGTTATCGCAGAAGGTGATATCGCCTTCTTGAGCGAGTTCTATTCCATTGAATCCATTTACATGGATATCCTCATTTCCGAGTATCACACCATTGATAAGGTGAGATATTTCTGTTGCCTTAAAATTCATCAATTGCCAAATTTAAGGAATAACCTTCTGTTTTGAATTAAGACTTAGTATCTTATTTAAGAATTAGTATTCAAAAAAAAACGCCTCGGTGTGAGGCGTTTTTTTTGTGGTGCTACCTGGATTTGAACCAGGGACACACGGATTTTCAGTCCGTTGCTCTACCAACTGAGCTATAGCACCAAATCGGGGCGCAAATATAATATAAATGATTCTAATTCTTTATATAGCTTGAGTTTTTTGTGAAAAAAATATTTCTTCTTCATGTTTCGCAGCTATCGCGCATGATAAATTCGATTAAAATTGCAATTTACTCGATGAATTATTTTGTTTTCAGGATATAAAAAATACTCAGAATTATTTGTTGCGTATTTTTTATATCTTTGCGATTGGCTTTAACTGAAAAGTCTAGATAAAATTATAAACTGTTATGAAAAAAATATTACCAATTATCCTTGCTTGCTTGTGCTGGTGCGGTATGTCTTACGGGCAGATGACGAATGTCACCGTAGACCAAATTCCGCATGACGCATCTATACCAGAACTTACGGGTCAGACTACTTATCGTGTTTTTGTAAATACAGTAAGTGGAACAGATTTCCTTACCAGTGTTATTGGTAGTGATGAATATCCGTTGGACTTTACTACTTCAACTAATTTTTACAGGTCAGCTGCTCATTCTTCAGAACTTCTTTCTGGGATTAGCTCCTTTTTAGTAGATAATTTTGGTGTTGTGGATCTAAGGTACAGTTCAGGTGTGACTATTGGTCAGATTTCTGATTCTAAATATGGAACGCCAGTAACGGCTGGAAATCCTTTGGGGGAAATTCCAGGAGGAGGTGGCTCTACTACTTCTATACCAGATCCAGATGCAAATTGGATTCCTCAGTTTACAGCAGGAGGTAATATAGAGATTAATACATTTACCGGAGGTGCATGGTTAGCTCTTAACGGTGGGTTTAATCAAGCTTCTAATCTTAATGGTTATGGAACAGGGGTTAATAACTCTATATTAATAGGTCAGTTTACTACTGATGGTGACTTTAGTTTTAATTTTAGTCCGTTAATCCTTGAGAATATAGAAGGTGAGGGTACTAGTAATACTCCACACCAATATTATTGGAATGTAGATGAAGGTTTAGGTTTGACTTATCCTGTTGCGGCTGTAGATGGTTGTACTGATGTAACAGCTTGTAACTATGATGATTTAGCTACTGAACAAGATGATTCTTGTCTTTATAATGATACTTGTGGAGTCTGTGATGGAGATGATTCCTCATGTACAGGTTGTACGGAGCTAGAAGCATGTAATTATGATTCTACAGCTACAGTAGCTGGAGATTGTGATTTTGATTCTTGCGCTGGTTGTACAATTCCAGAGGCATGTAACTATGATCCAAACGCTTCTATCAGTCTTGATTCTTGTTTAGAAGAAGATTGTAATGGAGATTGCGGTGGAGATTCTGTTCTCGATGATTGTGGTGTATGTGCAGGAGATAACACAGCTTGTTTAGATTGCGCAGGTGTTGTAAACGGAACATCTGTTGTCGATGACTGTGGTGTATGTGCAGGAGATAACACAACTTGTTTGGATTGTGCTGGAGTTGTAAACGGAACATCTGTTCTTGATGACTGTGGTGTATGTGCAGGAGATAACACAACTTGTTTAGATTGTGCAGGTGTTGTAAACGGAACATCTGTTGTCGATGACTGTGGTGTATGTGCAGGAGATAACACAACTTGTTTAGATTGTGCTGGCGTTGTAAATGGAACATCTGTTCTCGATGGATGTGGTGTATGTGGAGGAGATGGTTCTTCATGTGCTGAAGTTCCAGGATGTACAGAGGAATTAGCTTGTAACTACAATGCGGAAGCTACAGTAAATGATGATTCTTGTTTAGAAGATGATTGTAATGGAGATTGCGGTGGAGATTCTGTTCTCGATGACTGTGGCGTATGTGCAGGAGATAACACAACTTGTTTAGATTGTGCTGGTGTTGTAAACGGAACATCTGTTGTCGATGACTGTGGTGTATGTGCAGGAGATAACACAACTTGTTTAGATTGTGCAGGTGTAGTAAACGGGACATCTGTTCTTGATGACTGTGGTGTGTGTGCAGGAGATAACACAACTTGTTTGGATTGTGCAGGTGTTGTAAACGGAACATCTGTTCTTGATGACTGTGGTGTGTGTGCAGGAGACAACACAACTTGTTTAGATTGTGCAGGCGTAGTAAACGGAACATCTGTTTTCGATGATTGCGGAATATGTGGAGGAGACGGTTCTTCATGTGCTGAAGTTCCAGGATGTACAGATGACTCTGCTTGTAACTTCAATCCAGAGGCTACTATAAGTGATGATTCTTGTGAAGAAGCTGTTTTAGTTTTTATTCCTACTGAGCTAGACTTTGGTCCAGCTGTAATTGCTTGTGAAGCACCTGTTGGATATATGTTAGCAGACCAAGATTGCGCAAATACAATAATTTTAATAGATCCTTTTTGTCTTGAGAATTATTGGGATGATATATGTCAAGATGCCTATGAATGTTGTTTAAATAGCGGAGTCTTTGGGTGTACTGATAATTCTGCTTCTAACTATGATGCAGCTGCTACATGCGAGGATTACTCTTGTGAGTATGACAATGATTGTACTCTAGTTTGTCCTAATGATCTTACTTTAGAATGTGGGTCCGACATTTCAATTTCTGCTACAGGAACTCCTTTTTATCAAGGAGAATGTTTTTTCGCTGGATTGGAGGATTGGCCTTTTGAGGACTCTACTAGTGGTGACGCTTGTTTAACGATTATCGAAAGAACTTTCTTTGGAGTTGATGGATTAGAATGTACTCAGACTATTACATTAACTGATTCTGAAGGGCCTGTTTTTCCAGAAGTTTCTGATGTAGCTGTAGAATGTGTAGAAGATATTCCAGCAGCTCTCATGCTAACAGCACTTGACGCTTGTACAGGAGAAGAGATTCCATCTTCTTCTTTCGAGTCTGGAGGAACAGCAACAGTAGTATGCGAATTAAGCACAGCTTTTGGTCCTGGTGATGATTGGGCTGTTTGGTTACAAGGATTTAGCCAAGGGGCTTCAGACAATTTTGTTTGGGATGCTAATGGTGGAACTTTTGATCAGTATGCTGACGGAACAGCTCACCTTTATGGTGCAGTTGTTAATGATACAGATGCTACTCAAGGTTGGATAGTAGATTTATGGTTCGAAAACGGAGTTGATTGGACTGATTGGTCTTCTCAAGGAAGATGGTACAAAGATGATTTAGGATTCGGTGCTGATGAATTCGAAGATTGGACTTATTATGAAATGGTTCCTTTCTCTACATTGACTGGAACTGGAAGTTTTGTAGGGGATGAATTATTACTTTCTCACAATCCTGAAACGTTCTTCTTTGGATTCCAGTGTGGTTTAGGAGCTAACAACAAAAACGGAAACGAAGGATTTTCTGGTTGGTTCAACTATGAAGGAAATGTTGGAGGAGAGGCTGTTTATGGAAACGGAGATGTAAATGTTGATAAAGAATGTGCTCCTAATGATGATGTTCCTGAGTGTACTAATGACACTCAAGTGACTTATCTATATAGAGCTACTGATGGATGTGGAAACTCTACTGTAATTACTCAAGTGATTACAGTTAATGATGAAACTGCTCCAGTATTTGTTAACCCACCAGCAGATGTTACTCTACAGTGTGAAAACTGGCCTATAGAATTGCCAGAGTGCATTGCTACTGATAATTGTGTTGGTACTATTACATATGCTGAACCTATCGAAATTATAGTTGTTGGGGATTGTCCTAACAATATAACTATCACTAGAAGATGGGAAGCGACAGATGAGTGTAACAATACTGCAGTTCATATTCAAACGATAACAGTTATTGATGAAGTTGCTCCGGTAATTTTATGTCCAGCTGATATATCACATGAGTGTGATGCACCAGTCGATTATGGATTCGCTACTGCTACTGATAATTGTACAGATTTACCTTCTGTTACTGTTATGGAAACAGAAGAAGGTGATTCTTGTAATATGACTATTACTAGAGTATTCACTGCTACTGATGAATGTGGTAACTCTTCTACTTGTACTCAGACTATTACAATTATAGATTCAACAGCACCTGTTTTTGGAGCGTTTAATCCATACTTGCCTGTCGAATGTGATGAGTTAGACTCTGTAGAAGATGCTATTACGGTTACTGATAACTGTAATGATTATGAGGTTACTTATACTGATGTGATGAATTCAGGGGGTTGTTTAGGAGTTCTTGAAAGAACGTATACTGCTATTGACGCTTGTGGAAACTCAAGTAGCATTATTCAGTATATCTCTTTACAGGATACTACTGCTCCTGAAATTGACTGTCCCGCTGATATGATTTACGAGTGTGACGAAATTATACTTGAAGCTGTTACTCCATTTGTAAGTGATAACTGTGGGTTAGATGTCAATGTTACATTTGTGGAAACAGAAACAGGAGATTCTTGTGAAAGAATTATCACTAGAACTTGGACAGCTGTTGACTATTGTGAAAACGAAAGTGTATGTACTCAAGTTATAACAGTTCTTGATACTACTGCACCGGTTATACTTCCACCAGCTAATGTTACTTATGAGTGTGACGAAGAATATGAGTTGATGGATGCTATTGTATCAGACAACTGTCAATTAGCAGAGGTTGAAGAAACAATAGAAGAAATAGGAGATTCTTGTGAAAGAGTAATTACTAGAACTTTCAGAGCGTTTGATGGATGTGGAAATCAAAGTATAGCTACTCAAACAATAACGATTGTAGATACACAAGCTCCACTGATAGAATGTCCTTTAAGCTTTACACATTCATGTGATGAAGCTCCTGATTATGGAAGTGCTGCTGCTATTGACAACTGTCAAACACCAGTAATTACTGTTGAGGTGACTGAAGCAGGAGATTCTTGTAACAGAACAATAACTAGAGTGTTTACTGCTACTGATGGATGTGGAAATAGTTCAAGTTGTTTTCAGACGATTACTATTTATGACAATGAAGCTCCGATAATTACATGTCCAGCAGATGTATCACATGAGTGCGATGCTCCTGTGGATTATGGAACGGCTACTGCTACAGATAATTGTAACGAAGTATCTATTACATCCTCAGATGTAACTACAGGGGATTCATGTGAGACATTAATAGTGAGAACATGGACAGCAACAGATGCATGTGACAATTCATCATCTTGTGTTCAGACGATCACTATAGTAGATACCACAGCACCAGTTATTACAGGACTTATTGCTTTGGATATGCCGTGTGATGAGATCGATCAGAATTTCTTAGCTACTGCTACCGATAACTGTAATGAGTTTACGTTTACGTTCGTGGATTTAGCTGTTTCAGGTGGATGTGCAGGAGAAGTAATTAGAACTTATACTGCTACAGATGCATGTGGAAATATGTCAGAGCTTATTCAAATCATAGATTTATTTGATGATGAAGCACCAGAAGTTACATGTGCACCAGATATGACTATCGAGTGTGATGAGGAGATGCCAGCAATGACAGAGCCTACATATTCAGATAACTGTGGAGAGGTTGAATTATCATTAGAAGTAACTGATGACGAGGGTGAGTGTTTAAGAACAGTAACAAGAACATGGACAGCAACAGATGAGTGTGGAAACGCAAGCACATGTTCTCAAGTGATTACAATAGAAGATACAACAGCGCCAGTAATTACATGTCCAGTAGATGTGTCGCACGAGTGTGATGCACTAGTAGATTATGGAATGGCTGCAGCTACCGATAACTGTAATGCAGTATCTATTACATCATCAGACGTAACTACAGGAGATGATTGTTTAACGACAATCACAAGAACATGGACAGCGACAGATGCATGTAACAATTCATCAACTTGCGTTCAGACAATCACAATTGTAGATACGACAGCACCAGTAATTACATGTCCAGCAGATGTATCACATGAGTGTGATGCACCAGTAGACTATGGAATGGCTACAGCTACCGATAACTGTAATGCAGTATCTATTACATCATCAGATGTAACTACAGGAGATGATTGTTTAACGACAATAACAAGAACATGGACAGCAACAGATGCATGTAACAATTCATCAACTTGTGTTCAGACAATCACAATTGTAGATACAACGGTACCAGTAATTACATGTCCAACAGATGTATCACATGAGTGTGATGCACCAGTAGATTACGGAATGGCTACAGCAACCGATAATTGTAACACATTATCTATTACATTCTCAGACGTAACTACAGGAGATTCATGTGAGACATTAATAGAGAGAACATGGACAGCAACAGATGCTTGCAACAATTCCTCAACATGTGTTCAAACGATTACAATCGTAGATACTACAGCACCAGTTATTACAGGACTTGTTTCTTTGGATATGCCATGTGATGAGATCGATGAGAACTTCTTAGCTACTGCTACCGATAACTGTAGTGAGTTTACGTTTACGTTCGTGGATCTAGCTGTTTCAGGTGGATGTGCAGGAGAAGTAATTAGAACTTATACTGCTACAGATGCATGTGGAAATATGTCAGAGTTCGTTCAAATCATAGATTTATTTGATGATGTAGCGCCAGAAGTTACATGTGCACCAGATATGACTATTGAGTGTGATGAGGAGATGCCAGCAATGACAGAGCCTACATATTCAGATAACTGTGGAGAGGTTGAATTATCATTAGAAGTAACTGATGATGAGGGTGAGTGTTTAAGAACAGTAACAAGAACATGGACAGCAACAGATGATTGTGGAAACGCGAGCACATGTTCTCAAGTGATTACTATTGAAGATACAACTGGACCAGTAATTACATGTCCAGCAGATGTGTCACATGAGTGTGATGCATTAGTAGATTATGGAATGGCTACTGCTATGGATAACTGTAATGAAGTATCTATTACATCTTCAGATGTAACTACAGGAGATGATTGTTTAACTACAATCGTAAGAACATGGACAGCGACAGATGCATGTAACAATTCATCAACTTGTGTTCAGATAATTACAATTGCAGATACAACTGGACCAGTAATTACATGTCCAGCAGATGTATCACATGAGTGTGATGCACCAGTAGATTATGGAATGGCTACAGCTACCGATAATTGTAGTACAGTATCTATTACATCTTCAGATGTAACTACAGGAGATGATTGTTTAACTACAATCGTAAGAACATGGACAGCAACAGATGCATGTAACAATTCATCAACTTGTGTTCAGACAATCACAATTGTTGATACAACGGTACCAGTAATTACATGTCCTGCTGATTTATCGCTTCCTTGTAATTCGCCTCCACCAGCATTAAACTTTGAAGGTGTTATTGCATCGGATAATTGTAGTACTCCTGTGGTTACACATGTTGGTGATGACTTCGGAGGACCAGGTAGTGGACCTTGTGCGGCTGTTATCATTCGTACTTATATGGCCACTGATGACTGTGGTAACTCTAGTACTTGTGAGCAGTTGATTACTATTCCAGTTGATTTTCAGGCACCTACAATTACTTGTCTTGAGGACGTAACTATTGAGTGTGATGAGGAGATGCCAGCAATGACAGAGCCTACAGTCTTTGATGCTTGTGGTGAGGTTACTTTAACATCGGAAGTAACTACTGACGTTGGTGAATGTTCATCTACTGAAACTAGAACTTGGACAGCAACTGATGCTTGTGGAAATTCTTCTGAATGCGTTCAAACAATAACCATCGTAGATACAACGGCACCAGAATTAACTTCTGAGCCAGCAGATCTAGTATTAGGATGTGAGGATTCAGTTCCAGATGCACCAATAGTAACAGCAATTGATAATTGTGATGAATTCCCAGTAGTAGGATACGAAGAGGAAATCACAGGAGAGCAACCAGAAGAAGGGTCAATAGCAGACTGTGTCTTAAGCACACCGGCAGGGCCAGTATGTCAAAGCGATCCAAGTTGGTCTCTTAAATTATTCAGCTTCCCAGGATACGAGTTATTTACAAGCGTAGATGCGAACTTCGTAGAGTATGCAGATGGAACTGCTATGTTAACAGGTACAGTGCAGGCTACAAACAATCCAAATGCATATTTCAACATCGATGTAACATTCGAGAATGGAATGAACTGGGCTGATTGGTCTAATCAATTATTCCCAACATCATTCAAAGATGATTGTGATACAGCTGAGGATACAGAAGTATACTTAGATTGGACTTACTATATCATGCAAGCAGGAAACGCTAGTTTAACTGGAGCGGGAGACTTAGAAGGATCATTCTTCGAGTTGGGTCATGCGCCATCTAATTTATACTATGGATACCAAGTAGGATTAGGAGCGAATAATGTGAATGGTAATTACGGAAACGGTGGATGGTTCACTGGAACAGGTTTACTAGTAGATGCTGCTACTCAAACAGAAGTAGAGATAGAAGGATTCCAAGGTGACTTTGCCTTCGATGCTGACTGTTGTCCTCAGTATTCTATAGAAAGAACATGGACTGCTACTGATTGTGCAGGTAACTCTGTAAGTCATACGCAGACTATTACATTCGCTGACGTAGAAGAAGAAGAGTTTGCTGAAGTTGAAGCTATAGCAGTTTCGTTTGATTCAGTAGATGGAGGTTTATTCATCGGAAACATCTTCCCTAACCCGGTTAGTGATAGAGCTCAGATTAACTATGGAGTGGCTAAGACTTCTAATGTAACATTAGATGTATTAGATATGAATGGAAGTCTAGTTCAGACTATCTTCTCAGGATCAGCAGAAGCAGGTGTAACTTACCAGCAGATGTTCGAGACAGCAGGAATAGAAAGTGGAGTTTATATGGTTAGATTAACCGGAAACAACACAGCTAAATTCGAAAGAGTAGTAGTGGCTAAATAGTTCACTTACTAACTAACATATTTAAAACGCCTCAGCTTATGCTGAGGCGTTTTTTTTATGAATTTTTTTCCGTAGGTATTTATCTAATAAAGTAAGTTTGCAAAATAGAATTTAAAATCATGAAATCCTCAAAAAAAGCAGCAGAAACCCTAGCTATGGGAACACACCTTGTGCTACCAAATGACACTAATACTTTAGGTAATCTAATGGGAGGGAAGCTTTTGCATTGGATGGACATTACTTCAGCTATTTCAGCACACAGACATTGCAGAAGAGTAGTGGTAACAGCTGCTGTGAATAATGTTTCATTTAATCAGCCAATAAAGCTAGGTGACATCGTTACTATTGAGGCGAAAGTAAGCAGAGCATTTTCTAGCTCCATGGAGGTGTTTATGAATGTTTGGGTGGAACACCACACTACTGGAGAAAAAATACAGTGCAATGAGGCCATATATACTTTTGTGGCCGTGGATCAAGTAGGTTCTCCAATCCAAGTTCCCCAGTTGATAGCAGTGTCGGATGAGGAAAAGGCTAGGTTTGATGGAGCACTTCGAAGAAAGCAATTATCACTAATACTCGCAGGAAAGATGAACCCAGAGGATGCCTCGGAATTAAAAGCACTCTTTTTTAAGGATTAGTTCTATTTCTTCTGTGATTCTAGACGGGCTTATTGATTGAATACACCAGTTTGGCGCATACTTACACCTGTTCCCTAGTTTAGCACACGGTCTTTTTAAATGTTCAAGAGGTTCTATAATTACAGAATGAGCATGACCCTGGTAGGGGAACATTCCTAACTCAGGTGAAGTACATCCCCATATTGAAATTTGAGGAATTTTAAATGCTGATGCCATATGCATTACACCTGTATCTCCGCTTATGGTGATAGTTGACCTTCTAATCACTTCTGCTGTTTCTAGTAAAGAGCTTTTGGCAGTTAAGTTCCATATAGTAACATTCGAAGATTCGCTTAATCTTTTAGAGAGTTCTAATTCTCTTTTCCCTCCCAAAAGAACTATTGGAAGGCTCGTGTTTTTTGCGATGTATAATAATTGCTCTTCATTTAAACACTTGCCTGTGTGCTGAGCACCTATGCCTAGCGCAATGTATTTTTTCGGAAGAGCTAGTTTATCTATCGAAACACTGGCAGATGATGGAATAAATAGTTCGTTTCCTAGGCCATCATTTTTTATTCCGAGGTCTTTTAAAGAATCGAAATATCTATCTATGAGGTGTGACTTCGGGAGAAGGTTTATCCCAGATTGAACTAATATCCATTTCTTTACATTTAGTTTACTGAAAGTAAGCGTCTCTGTATTTAGCTCTTTGGTTATTTTCTTGCTTTTTCTATTCTTTTGGAGGTCTAGTATTAAGTCGAAATTCTCCTTTTGTAATTCCGAAATAGTGCTCCCTAAACTTTCACTTAGCGAATGAACAGAATGAACAAAAGGGGAATGTTTCACTAAATCTCTAAAAGAGTCCTTTATAAGGAAGTGAATTTCACAGTTCAATTGATTGTGGACAGTTCTAACTACTGGAGATGTGAGAATAACATCCCCCATAGAGCTAAGCCGTATAATGAGAATTTTTTTGATTCGCCTAAAGTACTATCAATTTTCAATATGAATATTTCTTTTCGGAAGAACATGAAAGGAAAATGAATTATCAAATTACCTTTGTTCTATGGATTTCATAGATACGCATACACACCTCTTTTCCTCCAAGTTTGAAGGAGATAATGAAGCAGCGGTAAAAAGAGCCATTGACTCTGGTGTGAATAAAATGTTTTTACCCAATATCGATATGGAAAGCATTAATCCAATGCTAGAATTAGCGGCCGCTTTTCCAAAGAATTGTTTTCCTACAATAGGTCTGCATCCTTGTGATGTAAAAGAAGATTATAAGACAGTCCTAGCTAACATGAAAACTCTTATTTCAAAACATAAATTTTATGCTATTGGAGAGACCGGCTTGGATTTACACTGGGATAAAGAAAGTCTTCCTTTACAAATAGAATCCTTGAAAATTCAAATTGGCTGGGCTAAGGAACTAAACCTTCCGATAATAATTCACGCCAGAGAGAGTTATGAAGAGTTGTTTGAGGTCTTTGATGAACTGAATGATGAGAAATTAACAGGTGTTTTTCATTGTTTCACCGGAAGCCAAGAACAAGCCGAGCATATAATAGCTTATGGTGGATTTAGCCTTGGAATAGGAGGAGTAATTACTTTCAAAAACTCAGGATTAGCTGACACCATTTTGAATATAGATTTAAGCCATCTAGTGTTGGAGACCGATTCACCTTATTTAGCCCCTCATCCAAATAGAGGTAAAAGAAATGAGAGCTCTTATTTACATTACATAGCCTCCAAATTAGCTGAAGTAACAGGTAAAACAATAGAAGAAATAAGTGAGATCACGACTAGAAATGCACTGAAGCTCTATAAGTTTTAATATCAAATGGAAGAAATAAAATCAAAAATATTATTGATCTATACTGGAGGAACTATAGGTATGGAGATGAATTCAGATGACGGAAGCTTAATGCCACTTTCTTTAGAGAATTTGGTAAAACACATACCAGAGTTAAGTAGATTGGAATGTGCATTGAGCACTTATTCATTTCTTAACCCTGTAGATAGTTCCGAAGCTGATTTTGAGTTTTGGAATGACATAGCGCGAGTAATAGAGGAGAATTATGATTTGTTTGATGGATTTGTTATTCTGCATGGGACAGATACTATGGCTTACACCGCATCAGCTCTAAGTATAATGCTCGAGAATTTGACGAAGCCAGTAGTCATTACAGGGAGCCAACTACCTATGGGGATGCTGCGAACAGACGGCAGAGAAAATCTTATCTCTAGTATCGAAATAGCAAGTTTAAAAGATGATAAAGGCTCCTATATACTGCAGGAAGTAGCCATATATTTTGAGTATAGTTTATACAGAGGGAATAGATGTCATAAATTTAGCACCGAACATTTCGATGCCATCATAAGTCCTAACTATCCTCCTCTAGCAGAAGCTGGAGTGAATATTAATTGGAATTACGGAGCGTTGCAACGCAAAGTAGATTATAAAAAATTAGCTATACATTATGAATGGGATGATAGTATTTCCATTATTAAATTTTTCCCAGGCTTAAAAACCTCTCAACTCGAATATGCACTCAATCAGCCAGAAGTCAAAGTTTTCATTCTCGAAACCTTCGGAAGTGGAAATATTCCGATGAGAAATGACCTCGTAGACCTGATAAAAGGAAAGGTTGATGAAGGTAAATGCTTTATAAACGTGAGTCAATGTCGAAAAGGAAATGTAGACCAGAAAACATACGCATCTGGTTTGAAGCTGTCTAAAATTGGAGTCTTGTCTGCTGAAGATATGACTTTCGAAGCTGTAGTAGTGAAGGTCATGCACTTACTAGGGAAGAAATTAAGTGTAGAAGGATTTGCTAGAGAATTCCAAATTGATTATGCCGGAGAGTTATCAATGTAAAAGCGATGTTTTCACATGTGTTTTTTTAGATAAATGTGTTTTGTTTGTCTAGACTAATTTTTTGTATTTTGGCTCCCGATTTACGAGAGATTGGAGAGGTGGCCGAGTGGCTTAAGGCGCACGCTTGGAAAGCGTGTTTACTCGAAAGGGTAACGGGGGTTCGAATCCCCCTCTCTCCGCCATAAATCTGAAGTAAAGTGTGAAAAAGTGAAAGTAAAATATAGAAATAGTAGTCAAACAAAAAAATTAACAATGAAAAAGCTGTTATCAGTAGGTACCCTAGTCGGATTTGGAATCCTGGGCTTTACATCTAAAGCATTTACACAAGCAGACGGAGCAGAACCAAACGCTCAAGAAATTACAAGTTTACATCAGAGTGTATTAGATACATTTATAGATGGAGGACCATTCTTCATGTCTTTCGTACTTATTTGTTTGATTTTAGGATTAGCTCTTTGTATAGAAAGGATTATTTATTTAAATATGGCTACTACCAATACTAGAAAACTTCTAGATAAAATTGGAGCAGCGTTAGATAAAGGTGGGCTAGATGCAGCTAAGGAAGTAACTAGAAATACTAGTGGACCTGTAGCTTCTATATTTTATCAAGCACTTGATAGAAGTCATGGAAACATAGACCAAGTAGAAAAAGCGATCGAACAATATGGCGGTGTTCAAATGGGATTATTAGAGAAAGGTCTTTCATGGATTTCTTTATTTATCGCACTAGCACCGATGCTTGGATTCATGGGTACGGTAATCGGTATGATTGGTGCCTTCGATGCCATCGCAAAAGCAAATAACATTGCGCCAGCTATTGTAGCTGATGGTATTAAAGTAGCACTGATTACTACAGTTTCTGGGCTTATTGTAGCTATTATTCTTCAAGTGTTTTACAATTACATCCTTTCTAAAATTGACGGAATTGTATTAGATATGGAAGATAGTTCTATCGAAATGGTCGATATGATTTACAAGCATCAACTTCAAAATAAAGCATAATGGAAGCAGCTAAAGGAATTAATATCGGTGCTAATGTTGTGAAATTTACCTTTGCTATCGTTGGGGTTATCTTGGCTGCACTGATTATGTTTAAATGGGATGCTAAGCTCGAAAACGAGTCTGACATTTTACCGTTTTTAGATGGTAGTTATTGGATGAGTTTGGTAGGACTGGTTATCTGTACAGTAGTAGCTGTATTATTCGGATTGTTTCAGTTCATTACTAAAATCGGAAAGAATAAAGGGGGATTAATTGGTTTAATTGCCTTTATAGGAATCATTGCGGTGTCTTTTGGGATGATGGCTAAAACGGATATTTTGGATTATAGAAATATTAGAGGTGGAAAGTTTCTAGATGCCGACCTCCAGTATAATGGACTTACAGATTTCTGGTTAACATTTTCGGAAGGTGGAATATATGCTGTTTACATCTTAGTGGCTATAGCTGTGCTAGTAGCAGTGGTGGCTGAAGTTTCTAAAATTGTAAAATAAATAAAATGGCAAGAAGAGAATTAGCTGAAATTAATGCAGGATCCATGGCTGATATAGCCTTCCTTCTATTAGTGTTTTTCCTAGTGGTGACTACTATGAACTCTGATAGCGGTATGAAAAGGCTACTTCCTCCGCCATTACCTCCAGAGTTTGTTCCGCCTCCTGTTATAGCCAGAAATGTTTATGAAGTTTTAGTAAACTTCAATAATGACTTGCTTGTGGAAGAGAGGGCTATGGATGTAAAAGACCTTAAAGCGGGTGCTAAAGAATTTTTACTATCCAATGGAGATAACGTTCTTATCCCATTAGGTCCTGCTTTAGATAACTTTCCTATTAGAGAGTCTTTAAGTAGAGATAGTGTGAATGGTGTAGTTCGTTCATTTGAGGTGCTCATTAAACAATTGGAAACAGAGTTGGAGGCGACTTCAGATGCTCTCAAGAGTAAGGCGATCGAAAAGGAGCTAAAAACAGCGAATAGCAGTTTAAATTCATCGCTTGCTGAGCAGTATGCTTTCGAGTTTTTTGGGGAATATGCCCCGCTACCTAGTTCAGCATTAATTTCAGTTCAAAATGATAATAGTACAGATTACGAGACCTATGTACTTGTGAATAATGAATTAGAAGCTGCTATTAGAGAGTTGAGAGATGAGATTTGCTTGGCGAAATTCGGAGTATTATTTAATCAGCTTGATGAAGATGATGAGGAGGATAAAAAGAAAATCCTTGCGATAAGAGAAGTTTATCCTCAGCGTATTTCTGAGGCAGAACCATTAGATGTAAGAGGTTTCGGAGGTTAAAAAAGAATAGTATGGCAAAATTTACAAATAAAAAGAAAAAGTCAGTAACACCGGTATCGACAGCTTCCCTGCCTGATATCGTGTTCATGCTTCTTTTCTTCTTCATGGTAGCTACTGTGATGAGAGATAAAGACCCATTGGTAGAAATTAAATTACCAAAGGCTACAGAGGTAGAGAAAATAAAAAATAAAACTAGAGCAGCATTCTTAAGTGTAGGACCTCCTGTAGATAAAAAAAGAGGTTCTGATCCAGTACTTCAATTAAATGATGATATCGCTGAAGTAGCAGATATTCGTCAGTGGGTTGAGGATACTAAGAATTCTAAAGATGAGGAAGACAGAAAGAAGATGACTTGGGTGCTTAATGTAGACAAGGAGACTAAGATGGGAAGAATTTCAGCTATAAAGCAGGAATTAAGACAATCTTCAGCGTTAAAAATCATGTACCAGAGTACAGAAGATGTTAAAGTAAGTGGAAATAAATAATCACTAACTTAGGGTACTACTTAAAATAGCTCAACTTCTAGTTGGGCTTTTTTTATGCCTCTTTTTTTAGCACCAGTCGTTTAGGATTTTTTCAGCTAAATAAGAGGAAAGCTTTAGGTATGATTCTTTAGTCCACCCTGCTACGTGAGGACTAAGGAGTACATTTTCTCTTTTGATAAGCGCATTCCATTCTTTAGGAAGTTCTTCTGAAGTAATGTTTTCAAAATTGAACTTTTCATATTCAAGCACATCTAAACATGCCCCTAATATTTTCCCAGCGTCCAAAGCGGTGAGTAAATCTGTAATTTTCACATGGTTTCCTCTAGCAGTGTTAATGAGGAAAAACGGCTTCTTGACTTCCTTTATAAAAGCAGAGGATACGTAATAGGTTGTTTCCTCTGAAATAGGAATATGAAGGCTTATCACATCCGCCTTTTCCTGCAGTTCTGCTAAAGATACTTCCTGCACATTTTCAGTTTGAAATCCCTTTCTGTATTTATCATAAGCGAGCACCTCACAGTCAAAACCCCTTAGTCGTTGGGCAAAAGCAGAACCC
>Ga0208903_1000239_pt1 | contig 52844 bp, 80 predicted proteins | sample AntAceMetag02UKJ_FD_184769 | JGI IMG/M metagenome (GOLD analysis project Ga0208903, IMG submission 184769) | Saline lake microbial communities from Ace Lake, Antarctica - Antarctic Ace Lake Metagenome 02UKJ (SPAdes) (version 2) | ecosystem: Environmental > Aquatic > Non-marine Saline and...
CAGGAAATTCCATGCCTCGACCAAAGTAAGCACCTTTGTGTCCAGAGTATTGATGGTGGGTGTATTCACGTTCGGGTGTGCGGTCAGTGATGTTCATTCCTGGCAACTGCTCAAGTGTTTGTGCTACACCACTCCAACGACTACCAGGAACTCCTGTAAACCAAATTCTATCGGGTAACATCACGTAATTCCTTAGTGTTTGTCGGAAATGTATTTAAATTATAGCATTTAATTTGTATATCTTTATCAGACAACGATTTTTGTATCCAGGCCTCGTCAATGATAGATAACGAATACATGGACCAATCAAAATATTCATTAGATACAATTGAATTTACAATTTGGTTACATAATAAATCTTTGTCCATTTGATCCTGTGATGTTTTCCATACAGTATAAATGTCTGCTAGTTCTTTTAATTTTGAGTCAATGACTGAAATATTAAAATATTCTGCGGTTTTTAATATAGTATCTACAAAGGTATCTTTAAAAGAATCAACAAAAATAAACAGATTGTCGGGAGTACTTGCTTCTAACGTTTTCCAGGAGGTTATCTGACTGGATATACTAGAAAAATAATATAGAGATAAAAGCTCTCTAAGTTCCCAAAGATCAAAATCATAGATACTATTTTTATTCCACCCTAGCAAATTTTCTATTTTGAATGAAGAATTTTTAGAATCTATCTCTCGATGTAGCATGTGTCTAAGTCGTTGGGTTGGGTTGACTTCTAGATGTGCCTGCCAATGTTCTCTTGAGTACCCATATTTTGCATTATACTTGTTATATTGCTCCTCTGATATTAATATTTTTCCTAACGCATTATTTTCAACCCATAGTGTTGATCTTTCGTCAAATGTTAGAACTAAAATTTTGTTAAAGTGATTTTTTAAAAAATTTAAATCTTGACGAATAATCTCAATAAATTTGTGTTTGTGAAATTGCTCATGCTCATTTACCTTTTCAAAAATATTTGGGTGACATCTACTTAAATGACATTTGTTGGGTGAGTTAATATACTTAAATATCAATTCTGGCGGAAATAGATGATTTCCTTTAAATAAATGACTACTTCCAGTAGATTCAAATGGTAGAGAATCATCCTTGCCTTGTAGAAAGGTAAGTGCCCATTCAAGAAAAGTACCGTAACAGCCGGGGGTAAAATATATTAGATTTTGATCTATTGCCATTGGTTATTCATAAAATAAATAGTTATAATATATATATATATTATTACTTATGAAACAACAAGACCTAGATAATTATTTTAGTTCCAAATGGACTTCAAATATCAATCAATATCAATATAGTGGGTGGAGTCTCATTGAGAAGATTGCCTTAGGCGAGTTGGTGCTGGATGTTGGGTGCGGACCAAATTCATTTAAGGGCAAGATAGAACATCTGGTGGGGATTGATCCTGCCCATGACGAAGCTGACCATAAATGTACCATAGAAGAATTTCATTCAGATATTAAATTTGATGTGGCATTCTGTTTGGGTAGTATCAATTTTGGCAGTGAAGAAACTATTATTAAACAAATTGAGTGTGTAGTTAATTTACTAAAACCACAGTCACGTATATATTGGCGATGTAATCCAGGACGCAAAGATCACGGTAATCTTGAATGTAAAGATATAGATTTTTATCCTTGGGATCTAGAAAAGCACACCAGACTTAGTTCAAAATTTAATTACCAGTTGAGTGAGTTTAAAGAAGATAGCAATAATAGGATCTTTGCTGAATGGTCAAGACAGTCTATTATTTAGTTGCATAATCTCAAATTAAACTAGCCACTAAAAAATGTAATCCTTCACATTAAATATCTTTGTAGAGCACTTTAATCTATAATCAATTTACTAAGGAGTAACCCACTTGTCAAAACGTAAAAGTAGCAGAAACCTAGCAGTAGCAGAAACCCCATCGACTCCAGATAATACACTTAGTTTTAACCAATACGTTCAAAAAAGAAAAACAGTACATCTAATACCCAAAAGCCTTAACCAAGAACACTACATTGAATTACTTACAGATCAAAGAAAACATATTGTCTTTGCCACCGGCCCTGCGGGCACTGGAAAGACTATGTTGGCTATGCTGTCGGCTATTAAGGCATTTAAAGAAGGTACTGTTAAAAGAATAATTCTAACACGTCCAGCGGTAGGGGTGGACGATGAACGGCACGGCTTCCTACCAGGTGATATAAACGCTAAGATGGAACCATGGACTCGGCCCTTGTTTGATGTAATAAATGAGTACTACAGTCCAAAAGAAGTAGCACGGATGCTAGAAGAACAAGTAATTGAGATATCTCCCCTAGCATATATGAGAGGTCGCACATTTAAGGACAGCTGGATAGTTGCAGATGAAATGCAAAACGCCACTCCTGGGCAAATAAAGATGCTATTAACGCGACTCGGCGAAGGTTCTAAAATAGTGGTAACAGGTGATACACGTCAGGCCGACCGCAGTGATAGTGACAACGGTCTACTGGACTTTAAAGGTCTTGTTGAACGTTACCAACAGAGTAAGTACGTGGCCGGTGTAGAATTTGAAGCCAGAGATATCGCACGACATCCAGCAGTAAGGGAGGTACTAGACATCTACGGGGATAATTGATAAATAATATGAAGAACAATTATAGAATTTAACTCGGAGTCCGAACATGTCAGACAAACTTAAACTACAACTATCAGCACCTGTATGCAATGATCCATTGGGTGGCGTATACGCCATGGTAGATATCACATTCAACGACGTTGTGCTTGCTGAAGACGTGCAATTAACTGCATCAACCCAAACTGTTGAGTATGATGTTACTGTACTAACAAGTGGTACTAACGTCTTAAACGTTGAAGTAACTAATGCAGTTGCCGAAGACACTAATGCAGATGGCGACATGTTAGACGTAGGTGAAACAACAACAGCTATAATTGAAGCTGTTGATTACTCACTTGATGATGGGTCAACATGGGTAAATCTTTTACCACAAAGCGCAGTTTCACACACTATTCCAAGTGGCGCAAATGTTGGTACTGTTCTCGAACTACTCCCTGCTATCACAGACATTACCAGTTATGGTGCATGCTTAGTTAAGTTTACTACCGCAGGTGGTCTAGTGAATAGTGATAATGTTACTGCAATACAGGCTACTGTTGATGGTAGTGGTGACTATTGGAATGCTGTTACTGGTGATCAGCTAGCTAACTAAAGTATTTCTTTATCTGTCGGAACGCTAGGGGTCTTAATAGTTACAACCGAAGTCTCTTCTAAATATTCAGTTTGGCTAATATCACCTGGTTCTAAAATATATATATCCCCAGCAGTGTAGATCGTTCCATTCGTTAATACACGTCCACTTACAATTAAAGTAATTTCATTAATTATGTTATGTTTATGACTTACAGCATGCCCACGCTGGTTGGTTTGATAGCAAGCCTCAAAATCTTTAGTTCGGAAAACAGCATCAGCGAAGTCGCCAATATACCATCCTCGTTCCCCACTATTGCTTAACTTGTAGGTCTTCATTTAATGTAGTAACGCAATCATTGATATACTCAGCATATCTTTCATAAAAGTGAGAGAACAGATCCTTAAATTCTGCCCCTGATTTGGAGCTATTTTTGATGATTTTCTCTTCAGTTAGATCCAATACCACGTGATTTTGAAGGAATTTGTTCCTCATTCCTCGAGCAATATACACTTGTTCATCATATTGTATGTTGTCCGGGTTAGTCATGTATCCAGACAATGATGTCTTCTTAGGATCTTTAGGTCTTGCTACATACTTGGCAATTAGATAGATATTTTTATTACTCATAAGTTTCTTAGTTCCTCCGGAAAAATATTTATGTCCAACTCTCGACGACCAGCAAAATCTTTAATGTAGACTAAAAATTGTTCATTTAGCTCTCTATTTTCTGATTGGGTGTTAATGGTTGATTTTAGAGTGTTCCTTAGGTCATCTGAGATTAAATCAGAATCTATCAGTTCCTGTATGTGTTTTCGAGTAATAGCAGGATTAAAGCCAAGCAATGACAAATACATAGGATCTTCTAGATATCCAAATTGTGTCTTTTTAGTGTCAAACCCTAACTCTCTCAAATACAGCAAGAAATTTTTATAATCAAAAATACCAAGAATGAACAATACTGTCATTATAGACATTCTGTCTACAGTAAATATGCTAATTAGATATTTAAATCTTTGTTGAAAATTAGTCCATGTAAGACTGTGCCGTATAAACTCAAATGTCTTCCCGGTAGTCTCTACACTAACGTTTATCATTAGTTGATTATGTTTGTCTAGAGCTCTTAATTTTTCAACAATAGCAGTAAGCGTCTTATCTGGAACTCCTAATCCTGTAGTAATCCATAATTTGACTGTTGTACTATGATCTAATATTTCTTTGACCACCTCTATTAGATATGGGTTTATCAAAGGTTCGCCACCTAACAACGTTATCTTTTTAACTGTGTGGAAGTCTGGGTGCCTTGCAATACTTCTTAAGATGTTGAAAGAATCGGAATTTGCGTAGTCTGCCAGAGATACTTTATTCCTAACTATGTCTTTGATTGATATCGTCTTTGTTTCATAATTACCATTTTCCTTAATATCTTTAGTCCAACTACTACTGAAGATAGGCCCACAGTACACACAGGTTAGATTGCAGAAATTATGTAGGACAAAATCAATGTGTTGAGGTAATGTTGATTTATAAACTGTAGAGTGTTTCTTAGATTCTCTGCTATTAAGGAGATCATTTTGTATGTATATGCCTTTCTCTTCATATTCAACACAGTTCTTACAACTACTAGGCACAATACCATCTAAGACTTGTTGTCGGTCTTTGATTAGATGATCGGCATTGAATACATTCATAACGTCTTGGGTCGATGCTTTGAGATCGTACGGTAACCAATCTGTTCGGCAACATTGTGCAATAGATTGGTCTGATAGGTTTATACCAGCCATATCCCATTTTAAGTTACAATGAAATTTCTTATCCATTTAACCAATTCCAGAACGCTTGTGGCAATACCGTGGTATCTAAGTTTCTTCTTTTTATAAATTCGTCTAAATACATCTTAAGATTTTCTCGTTCGTTATTCTTATAGTTAGGTATGTATTTAACTGCATCAATTGAGGTATCATCAAGTTCATTCCTAGATATTGCTAGAAGTTTATTAAGTAACTCTTTATAAAGTTCTTGATCTAATGTTTTTAAACTCATGTACTCAGGGCCAACCAATGGCTGTACTCGAACTATTGAGTCTTTAAATACACTTTGTCTTTTCCAATTTAAGAAATTTTCTATAGTAAATAAACTGATTATGTTTAACACACTGTTAAATTCAACATGAAATCCTTCTAGAATCAATTGACTTGCCATGGTCTCCCATTTAGTCCAATCAGTACCATATCGCATAAGCTCTGCCTGTGCTCCTGCACCTTCCTGGCTGAGCACTATTTTGATAACATGTTTAAATTGGGTTATGTCTTTAAGAAAATTAGCAAACATCTTCTCACTAACTCCTAGTCCTGTATAAATTTCCATATTTAGATTAGGTTTCTGTCGATGTGTTTTTGCAATAAATCCTATTAGATTTTCGTATAGCAGTGGTTCGCCCCCACCTATCCTAAGAGTAGATAGCTCGCTGGTAACGTTTGATTCCATTAACTTATTAAATTCAGTATAGTATTGTGATTGACTAACATCTACGATAGATATTTTATTTTGCACTTTGTCCATCATAGAAAGAGTGTGTGCTTGTGTGTCGTGTAATTGATACAGGCCGTTTTTCTCAGAATCACTATACCAACTACTACTAAAATGTGAGCTACAGTAGACACAGGTGTATAAACAGGTAGTGTTCAACATAATGCCCATCGATTTTAATTTTTGGCTTTTTGGATTGGTGTTGTAATTTTCATATAGAGTTCCACCAATAGCAGGATTTTCTGTAATATTTCTTTGGCAGTTATTACAATGGGGCAATTCTTTGCCAGCAACCATGTCTGCCCTATCTTGCATCATTGTTGGACTATTGATCAATGATGTGATGTCTTCATTGAGGTCTTTAAGAGACACCCGATCACCGTCATGATCACAACACATAGTAGCGTATCCGGTTTTTACATTAAAAAGTAAAAATTCCCACTTCCAACTGCATCCAGGTGATATTAATTTATTGTCCAATCTGACTAAGCTCCACAAGCGTGGCACTTAAATTTATCTCAGCGTCAGCACATGACACATGATTTACTAATCCTTTTCTAATAATTAGGATTGCTTCATCTTGTCCTTCATCAGTTTTAGCCCACATGTCTAAGTTGTCATACATCCAGCGGAATATCTCATCCATTTCTTCTGGGCGTGCCTGTGCCGCTAATAGTGTGCGTGCTTCACGTATCTTGCCTGACTTAAATAAATCAACCATCGCAAGTTTGTAGTCGGCGGTTCCAGTGCCTGTTTCGCTTGGGCGTTTAAGAACACTGTCTACAGTATTCATCTGTAACAAGTTTAGACATTTACGCAAGTCTGGATATGTTGCTTTGACATAGCTGTCTAAGGTATCAATATCAAACTCCACAGCTTCGGTAACTAACACAGTTGCCGCACGTGCCGTAAATTCAGTGTGGTCAATTTTTTCAATGTGGAATCCTTGACATCTAGAATGCAGTGCTGGAATAATCTTGTGCGGATAGTTACAGGTCATTATAAAACGTGCTGTTTGGCTGTATTCTTCCATAACTCCACGCAATGCCGCTTGAGCATTTGGACTTAGATAATCTGCTTCATCTAACAACACAATCTTAAAATTGCCAAATGGCATAGTGCTAACAAAGTTAGTTATCTTGTCACGAACATCGTCAACTGAATTTGTTCTTGACGCATTGATTTCTAACACATCATATTCGTCGATGTTTAAGGCATTGATTAAAATCTTAGCTAGTGTAGTCTTACCAATGCCCGCCGCACCACTGAATAGTAAGTGTGGGATAGTGGCTTCTTTAATCCATTGTTTAACTTGATCACGTTGTGCTTCATCCCGGAACACATATCCATCTATGTCTTTTGGACGATATTGTTCTACCCAGAGTTGTTTCATTTATTCTCCACTTTAAACTTTTCTTTTAGGAACCACCTGTACTTTTGAAAATACTCTTCTGGGGACTCTGTTACTTCACGATGCTCCCAGTCCAATACTTCTTCCTTGTACTCAAACCATTTGTCAATGCAATACATCCTAAAACTACTAACTTTAGGTAGTTTGAACATGTCACGTATTTCTTCATCAGACATTAGCGGCCTTTTCCAATCATGTAAAGTATATTATATATGAGATAGAATAATAATGCAAGTGCAAAAAGCTTCAAAACAGTGATCACATGAATATTCCGTATAGGACACACCAGGCTTCTAGTGCTAGTTTATATCCTATGTATAGAGCAATGCCGCATCCTGTTAACGTTAGTATTTGTTTAGTTGTCAATGGGTTCTCTTTAGGATGTCAATCAATCTTTCTTGTTCCCACTCTCGTTCTTCATTAAACGTTGGGCAGTTTATAAGTAGATTTTCAATGAAACATTTTAACAGGTATAGTTCTTTCTTGCAACCACAGGCTGTAGAGCCGTCTGTGCGGCTGGATTGTGCGTAGTTGGCTAGGTCATTGATGTATCGTGCGACCCCTACTGAATCCCATTTTTGTGGTGGAATTATCTTAAGATCGTCTTTGACCATCTCAACATAATCGTCAAATGACACATCCTTCTTATATTTCTTCTTGTTCAATTCAATTATATGCCAGATCCAGCAGTTTCGTCTTCCATCGGTTCGTCACTGACTAGTAAAATATCAGCATCATCAATTCGACGGATAGTAGTAACTTCCCCGCTGTCATCTTCGACTTCTACCCCTCTAGTCCACCGACCATGTTTAACTAGTATGTATTGCCCAACTTTAATATCTTGTTGTTCTGAACCAATGGCATACACACGAGCCCATCTAGGATGTACCCCTTCTAGCTTACCGTCACTATGTGGAATGATAATACCCGCATGCGACAACTTTTCCTTAAAGTTCATTTCAGTAACTATAACATGATCTCTAATTGCTCTAATAGATTTAATTTTTCTTGGGTCAAAACTACTCATTGATACTCCTTAGATTCTTGATATTCCGGAAGATTTAGGTAACCCGCCGGCTGGTGGTAATAACTCTTGCTCTACAACTTTGCTGTCCTTTGCCACTGCTTCAGCAAAACTACCACGCGGTTTAACATATGGTGCAGGGACCGCTTCAGCCACAGGAGTAGTTTCTACTACTGGCCCAGCTGTTGCTGTTACCGGAGCTTCTTCAGCTATCGGAGTAACTACGTTGGGTTCTTCCCAGTCGTCAACGTCAGATAACCCTGGCACCATAACAGGTTGTGGAACCTTAGATGAAGTTCCAACAGGTTCGTCATGTTGCACAATGTCTGTGTTTAACCTATGATATTCTTGCATGATTTCTGATTTTGTTTTAATTACTTGTCCACCTGCCCCTAATCGATCACCTCTAGCATTGGTCTTCATATTTCCGATAGCTATAGTTTCTTCATTAGCCAATCTGACCATGTCCATATCGACTATTTCACCTCTGGCTGTTCTATGTGTTTTAGACATTTTGTGTTTCTCCTATTATATACGTATTTATTTCAGGAATTCTTCGATAGATAATTCATAGTACACGGAATCTATCTTATGCACTCCTAACAAAAATAACACATAGCTAGCCACACTACTTCCACGACCTACTCCCCACACTATGTTATTCTTTCTCAAGGTGTCTACTAGATATTTTAGGTATCTTAATAGATCAAATAAATTACGTTCTTGATACAAAATTAACTCTTCAGCAACTCTCTGTAGCTCATGGTCTTCCTTACATAACTCTAACAGATGTGCCGAAATATCTAATTCTCGATACTCAGGAGGCATGTGCCAATTACTTTGTAGCAATTGATCAAACTCTTCTACGCTGACATCTAATTCCTGATGACTGCTTAATAGATCTAATTCAGCATGCAAGCTGGCCACGCTGGCATTGTATTCTAAACTATCCTCAACCTTAAATAGACTTAGATCTAAATTTGGTTTAGCATACAACAGCTCGCAAAGTTCTTTGCTGTCAGAATACCCTTGTCCATATGCATCGTATTTCATCGTGATATGTTAATTATGTTACCAAAATTCTTGCTTTTTTTCTCAATTTGATCCATAATCTCTTGATTCCTACGCTGTACTTCCATATTGTAGTCACCAATTAACAGTGCCAATTGCTGTACCATATCTCCGTTACCAATCTTATACGCAAAGGACATCCGATTCTGTAGCTCTGCATGCTTCTGATGCAGTTCTTCAGCAGTTAAATTAGTTAGATCTGGTGATAATGGGTGCATAAAAAACTCCTAGTCTATATATTATTATATAGTAACTAGGAGCTCTTGTCAAACAGTTTTGGTAGTATTAACCTACTTTAAACCATTTGTTTTCTGTAGTGCTTAGTAGGAAACTTATACTACTTCCAGCGGCAATAGCAGTGTTTGCGCCTGAATCAACTGAATATATTCCCCAGCTTGACACTGTCCTAGCAAACTGTACTGCCACGTTACTTGATACAGTAACCACTGTACCATCTACAGCAACATTTGGTAGTGCAATGGAAGTGTAGAAACTAGTCGGAGCAGTTCCTGTTGGTGCTATGTGCAATCTGTTAACATTGTGTGCTATTGTAATCCCAACGTTGCCTGTTGGCTTTTCAACTTGGTAACCTGAAATTACTGTGCCACCAGCAACAATGTTGCCACTTGCATTTAAATCACTAAAGTCAATTGCAGAATCATAGTTACGCAATAGATCTTGGATGGCAATAGTTGTACCGTTATCATATGATGTAAGTTCAAATAGATATACACCAGCTGTTGGCAGTGTAATCACTTGTCCACTGGCACCATTGATGTTACTTATATTAACTGAAACTGCTGATGGCAATGTTACAGTTCTGTTGGTTGTATCTGTTGTAATTTGGAGTCTGAGTTTAGTCCAATATGCACTAGTTGGCCAACTAGTAAATGACAGAGTTGTATTACCACTGGTAGTATAGTATTGGAAATGTGCATCTGCCCAACTAATTGCAAATGTACCTGTTTTAGTACCAAGATTGTTTACTGTTTCAACTGCTTTAATTAATTGCGGTGAAATCAGTTGAGCATAACTCATGTCATTGCTGAGAGTTGACCCATTGAGCGCAGACTTAAGAACAGCTTTAGCCTGAAGATCAACTAATTCATTGTAGGCGAACGTAAAATTATTCTTGATATTGGTAAAATTATCACGGAAGCCTTGGCTGTCATTGTCCTGCCCAGCAATAGGATATGTTCCGTCAATGTTATTTGGGTTTATACTGCTCATTATGTAAATACTCCAGTTTGTACGAATTTAATATATTTATCTCCTTGCTCCGGTACAACGTAATTATCTCGATGATTATAGAAGCGTGTTCCATTACCGTCATAGGTTGTATACGTGGTTCTAATTTCTTGTGGGACTATGCTATAATTTGGTACTAGATTCCCTTCCTTAACCACAGGATCAAAGTAGATGTTAGTGCCGCCATAGGTAAATCCATTACGTACATAGGTAGTATCATAATAATCCATACCTCTAACCAAGGTTAGATTAACTATATTCTCACTGGTGATATTGACTTTCCATACTGCTACACGTTGATTAGTAACTTGCCATCTATTAACGTCCTCATCATATGAGTATATAGTATCTCCAACTACAGCAAGATTACCATCTGTTAGTCCTGTGCTAGGTGTTCCACCTGCACCGGGCGCATAGGAAGTGCCTACTAGGTATTCGTTGTATCCTGGAACATAGTTAGCTTGGTCCCACTCACTGTCTGGAAGTGCATCTACATCATCGTCAAATGACACCTCATCCCAGGCAACTACTACATTGCTCCAACCGTTTTCGTAAGTTATTGCTGTGGACCCTGGATCAGCATATTCTTGTTTAGCAAATACTAAGGTATCTCCTGTTTTAAATGTTTTTATACCATCTAATCCACCAGCATCTTTAATATCTTGTACATAATGTCCGTTAATATCTTCAAATTGTGTAGACAATGCATAGTCAACAGTGGTTGCACTGGTTAACGTACTTGACAATGCTGGATAACGATCAAATGTTGTTTCGGTACTGGCAATAAACACATTGCCAGTAATATCATAATTGGTTGTTAATACATTGTCAAGTTGATATCGATCAATACTGAAGTCAATGGTATTAAAATTAAATCCTCGCTCTTTTAATCTATAAGCTATAAGGTCACTTTCGCCTGGTTTTACATAGGCTAATACTACTGCACGTACAAATCCTAACTGCCGGCCATCGGCCTGTCTACTAGTCATCCAGTCTGGCAATACTCCCTTGTCCTGGTAGGTAATACTGTTAACAACAACATTACTCATGTTCTTTAATCCATTTGGATAAGCAGTGGTATATTCAGTGCCCTCCGCATCATAATATGGATTGTCAATGACGCTGTCTAAGTACAAGGTATCGGAGGCTGTTGTTATAACATTGCCGCTTTTGTTTTCTGCGGGGTCTGATATTTCTAGATAAACAACTTCATATTTGGTATTAAAGTTAGTGTCAACTGCTCGTGCAGTTTTAATGTTACCAAACGTTAATCTTTTAGTAAAGTGATTGGTGTCAATTGATGCAAAGTATTCCGCTAACGTGCTAGGACTTAATCCAGCTAGGAATAGTGTTTTAATATCTTTAGATATTCCATACCACGGATCTTCTATTCTATAGATTTTATCAGTTGGAAATATCTCACTGTCATTGACAATATTTTGGAATGACGCTCTTTGTTCCAACGATGTAAATGCTTTAAGATATAAATTCTCATATGGTATTTTATCAAACTGTCTAACTGTAAGTGTAAAGGTTCTAATCGCTGTTACTGTTGACGACCCGTCTCTAGCAGTTACGCTAAACGTATAGACCCTGTCGTATGTTGTTAGTTCTTTATCTGTTGTAGTTGTTCCAAGATCTAAACTGAACATTTGGAAACTAACTCGACCACTAATAACGCCAGTAGTTAATAGATCTAATCCTTGTGGCAATCTCTGTGAATACGTAGGAGTTAGCTCATAAAATAATGTTTTACCCACCGAACTAACAGCATAGACCGATAGATCACTAACTTCACCTGTAGTTATGTAAGTTAACTCGCTTGGAGTTATCCAATCAATTCTATTGTCTAGGTCACCTAATAAGGTCAAGGTGAATATTTGCGTGTCGCGATAGGTAGGGTCTGATGCCTTGGTCGCTATAACCTCAAATTCGTAAGTGGTTAGAGAGGATGTTAACTGTGGTAAATCTCCATACAACCATCCACTGTCCTCTACTAGTGTTAGTCCTGGTGGTAAGGTCAATGTTCCTTGATCAAACTTGTCTGCGTCAAAGCCAACCGTACCTTCTGTGGCCAATGAACCAAGTGCGACCCCTACGCTGGTTATTGCAGAGATGTTACTATTTGTAATAGCTAACGATGTTGCGTTAATTTTTGGTATAGCTGTAGCCAAGTTTCCATTTATATCAAAATAGTTACTGTCATTGTACGTAGCAGTTATTTCTGTAGAAGAAAATACATTTGTTACATAAGCGTTAACATTAGAATTTCTTAAATTTATATTTGAGTTTGTAGCAAATCGATTAGCAGTAATATATCTAACCGGAATTACGGTGCTATAAGCAACGTTAGAGGTTACTATTGCGTTTGCTCCAGTACTATATTGATAGATATAATCTCCTATTGTAGCAGGAGCTCCGATGGCTGTTGATGTAAGTTGGGTGTTCTGAACACGAGTACCTTTATCCACGCCACCAATTTTAATATTTCCGCTTCGCTCACTAAATTCACCCGACAATAATCTAACAGGAATTTTAATAGCGTCACTGATATTTTGGGTGATTACTGCGTTACCACTGAATCCAGTTTGCGTTACGTACTCTCCTATATTAGCAGTTATGGTTACATTATAAATGTCTTTAACATTAGCAGTTGGGTATGCCGACACATTTAATCCACGTATAGCGATGTTACTGCCTGATATTGCTGTGCCGTTGGTAAATGTGTTACTAATGAATATAACATTAGCTGTATTAGTACCATTTACTAATGCAGTTACCCTAGCATTACCACCACTAACTGTTTGAGTTATATAGTCACCTACATTAGCTAATACATTACTAGAAAATGTTACACGATACGTTGGTAACAGGGTATTAATGAATCCTGTCCAATCCTCACCGGCTATGGTGATATTACCAGTGGTTGTTGAAGCTGATGTTATTGTAGCATTGGCTCCACTGCTGTCTTGTGTTAACCATTGTCCAGCTGTTGCACTAATTTGAGCATTTCCGGTTATCCTTACTGTTACCGAACTGCTTATGGTTCCAAGATTCCAAACGTTATCTGAGTTTATTACTTTAACCGTTGTTCCTGGTTCAAGGAAAGCCTGGGTATAATCTAATGTACTGGTACTGGTATTTGTATTAGAATTTATTACTGTATTAACATCAGGGAATATGCCTGCAGAAAGCCTGCCATCAGTTAACCTGCCAGCTACATAATCGTATAGTGGTGATGTCTGTTCATCATAGGCACCGGTACTTATTGCCGGAACTGACCAAGTTATAGCATCCCCGTCAAGATCAATACCTCGAAATTTAAATGAGTAAAAAGTTCCTTCACGAACATTGCCCATATCTGTTTGTTTAGATGTTATGATTGGGTTATGTTTGTTACCAGTATCAACAGTTAGTGTCTGTCCAGTTCCTAATAGAGTTAAGTCAACAGTAATGTCGTTACGATCTGCTGTTAGTGACCCTCGAGGATAAACATCTAGAGTATATGTGCTGAGATCGCTGTTAACCCCATCTGAAACATCTATAGTAAATGTAAATCGTTTCTTAATAGCATACAGTGACGAATCCCATCCAAGGTAATTCCAAGCACTCTGATCCCAATCAGCATCTTGCCCTGGAACTATACTTTCAATCGGAATAAAGTAACCAGACAACAGTCCAGCAGTATTAAGAGTAAGTCCAGGCGGCAGTTCGCCACTTTTTAATGTCCAGGTAAGTGCGGCTCCTGGAGTTGATTCAACTGCTTGAAGTTGCTCTTCGTATTCTGTCCCATCAAGGAAAACGCCTAAGAAAGAATTCCTGGTAGGTGCAGTAATAACTGGTGGTTGGACGTTAGTAATAGTAAGAACAAATGTTCTATCTGCTAGTCCATTTGTAGTACTGTTCTTGGCTCGGATGGTAAACGTGTATTCAACGTTTTGATCTCCTCCGCTCTCACTTACGGGTATTCCGCGAAGCGTTCCTGCTGTAGTTATTTGGATACCTAGTGGTAGTTTTCCTGATATTCGACTGTATACCAACGTGCCTGCACTGGGGTCGTAGGCATCAAGCAGGTACTCATAGTACTCTAGCTCAGGTACTGTGCCTAAATCACCAGCTGGTGTTATCCACTTTGGTAGGGCCATTGTTTATCCTATCTTATTTTAAACCATTTGCCAGCGGTAGTGTTTAACAAGTAAGTAACACCCTCTCCTGCGGCGATTGCGGTATTTGCACTTGGATCTACAGAGTATATTCCCCACCCAGATAATGCACGGAATGTTTCAACCGCTACGTTTGATGAAAAAGAAATAGTTGTACCGTCAACACTAGTATTAGGTAATGTAGCATCTACCCAAAAACTTAGAACAGGGTCTGATGTTGGTGCTATAGTTACATGGCTAACATTTGTGTTAGCTGTGAGTGTGATATTTCCAGTTGGTTGATAGTGTTGATATCCACTGTAAACAGTTGCTCCACCTATGTCAACGTAGCCGGCTATGTCAACAGAGCCAGTAATATTAACGTTTCCAGCGTCAAACCCTATAGCACCAATGTTACTAAAGTTGCTGTTTACTTTGACGAAGGCGGCACGTAAGCTGTCACCGGTACCATCATTGGCACTAGTTCCTACGCTTACTGCTAAGAAAGATTCTGTTGTTATTGTCATGATTAATCTCTAGATACTGTTATATCTAGTATTTATCACAATTTAAACTTTAAATTTTTAAGATTAGAACGATGTAGTTAGGTCGCCCCGAACCCATACATTAGTTGCGGTACACAAATACATGTATGCTCCACTAACAACTACCTGACCTCTGATTCCAACGCTACTGTTACTTGCGGGAGCAGAGTCACTAACCAAAGATAGTCCGTTAAATCCAACTACGTCAGCTATAGTTAATGTTATGTTGCCAGTGCGTCCAGCAACTGAAGTTACTGAATTAGATAATGAATTAACATTGGATTCTATGTTTGCGAAGTTTTCGTTAACCTTAGTAAATGCTGAATAGAGGGATTCTCCATCATTTGCTCCGGGTCCGGAACCAACGCTAATATTTGATAATAACATCTCTTGCACCTTTGTAATTTCGTATGCAAGTATTTATCGGATTATTAGATATTTTTATTGTGGAATGCACCTGGCTTATTTCCAGGACCAAAACCTGGGTTCATTGGGTCAATGTTGTCGTCTATGTCCTGTTCGGTATAGATACGCATCTGATTGTTTTGCAATGCGTAGAACTGATATCCCAATTGATTAACCACCCAATTGGCTGAATGCCATTGCCAATCTTGATATCCAGGCTGATGTGGTTCATCTATGTTAGTTACAGTATTTGTGTATGTGGCATAATATGTAGATATCTGATCCATAAGTTTACTAGGACCAATCCAAAGGATGTCTTCAATCCGGCCCATGCCATGGATAGGCCATATAGCATAATGATCACCAAAGAGGAACATATTAGGATTTTGTATTAATGTCAGGTCTTCTGCTAGGCTCTTGCCAGCATCAAACACTAGATCACTTCTTAAACGCACAGTATAGTCGTACGTAATCTGATTCTTCTGTGCGTAATCTTGCTTTAATTTGTTTGCTTCATACAAGCTACGCCACATGCTGACATGCCATTTCTGCTCGACTGGGTCAAACCTACGTCCACCCCATTTAGGACGATTAGGTTGTAGGTCATATTCTTCAACCATTATGGTACGGGGTGCCCATTGGCGATAAAACTCCACAAACTTCTCGTGATCAGATAGTTTAGGACTGTGCCATTCTGTGTCTGTGCTAACTGCACCTATGCGATTGGCATAGCCCGTGCCACGTGTTTCACTGTCCCAGAAGTGTGCGAACACATCACAGTCGGGCAATAGATCGCCCACGTAACGTTTGATATTATCTGCTGTGACATGGCCGGTACGATTTTGGCCGCTAAAACATAACGCAATCTTCATTGCTTAACCAGGACTAAAGCTAGATCCACATCCACATGTTGTTTCTGCAGTTGGATTTTTAATACTAAATTGACTACCTTGTAGTGATTCGGTGTAGTCTACTTCTGCGCCTTGTAGATATTGTGAACTCATTGAATCGATCAATAAATGTATGCCTTCAAACTCTAGATCAAAATCATCATCGTTTGATTCTTCTTCAAAGGTAAAGCCGTACTGCATGCCTGAGCATCCTCCACCACTTACAAACATCCGTAGTTTTAAGTTGGGATTGTCTTCTTCTGCTATCAGATCTTTAATCTTTGCAATAGCACCCGGTTTCATTGTTACAAGTTTTGGTTGTTCTAATATATCTTCCATATTACATCCTCTGATTAACGGTTTCCCAATTGATTATCTTCCAAATATTATTTAGATATTTTGATTTATCTGCTTGGTAATCTAATGCCCAAGCATGCTCCCACCAATCTACTAATAGTGCGATGTCGGACTTGATTTGATGATTCTTGATGGTCTTGATATCACCGGTGCGTGACATATAAACCCAACCTGATCCCTGTATCGACATGGCCACGCTCGTAAATTCTTTTTTAAAATCGTCAAAACTACCGTACTTCTTGTTGATCAATGATTCACTGGCTCCGGAGGGTTTATTTCTGCCCTTAGGCGGCATCAACTGTGGAAAGAATATATTGTGTAGATATGCGCCCGCTTCATTGAAGCCAGCATCGCCTTCTCTAGCATTATATCGCTTTACATATCCAGCGGCTAACTCACTGTAATGATAATCGATGGTAGCTTGACTCATCACGGGCTCAAGATCTGTTTTCTTGTATGGCAGTTTGTTTAGGGCGAGCTCATTCTTGCTCTTTTCCTCAACTAGCGTGATCAATTCTCTTATCATCTTCTGTAAGTTATCCTGGCTTTGGTAAGATCATATGGTGTCATTTCAACGTCTACTACATCTCCAAGGATGATCTTAATAGTATGCATACGCAGTCTGCCACCTATATATGCGGTGACCAAGTGGCCATTTTCTAATTCAACCCTAAACATGCTATTGCCCAATACTTCAGTAACTTTCCCTGACATCTGTATAACGTCTTCTTTTGCCAATTAATCTTTCCTATATGTTTGTAAACAAGTATTTATAGTTAACTGTCCCAAGACATTTTGTTTACTAAGGCGTATTTGGCAGCCTCAACATACTCTCTATCATCTTCTTTGAGTACCGACCAAAATTTAGTAATGCTTTCAATTAGATCATTAGTGTAGTCAGGACGATCTATATGCAGTTGGCCTTCCATACTCATCCGTAAATGATCTAATTTAGATTGAATTTTATCAATGACCGTTGTTTGGTTGTCAAATTGTTTTTCATTTGGCCATCCATCAATATAATCTTTTGACATATTATCTCCTAAATTGTCCTGAATCGTCTGGTAAGTCTGCTCCTTTAACTATCCATTCAAGCCCTGCCATGTTACCAACATACTGATCAAAAGTTGGATCGTATTGGAATTTAACTTTGACAGTGTTGATTGCAACCTCCATGAACACTTGGGGTCTAAGATTTAAAATAAACCCATCAACGTCTTTTCCTTTATCAGTGCAATGTACTTTAATGTCGCTCATTTTTGAAGATCCTCAGTGAATTTACAATTATATTTCTTTTTTAATATTAATATCTTTCCCATTGCTGTACCGTGATCTGTTTCTGCAAATTCTGCAAATTTATGAGCTGAATTTAAATGATAGCATCCTCTATATATAGAGTGATCATCACCTTCAGCAAAATACTGTTTAGCAATTATGTAGTCGTTCTGAGCATTTACTAAATTTGGGTCAAACCCATACCCACCAGCATACGCAGATAATGAGATAAGACTACTTACCAGAATAACAAAGTTTTTCATACATGGGCCTTATCTGCGATTCAGTTTGTCCTTTATCACCAATCCATCGGCTCTCTTGCAATGCTAATCGTAAATATCCACACCCTTGGAACTTACTATTGCCCATGTATTGCTTTATTCCTTCTTGATAAAACAATGTAGTTCTGTTAAACCTTTCCATGTTGACCCTGGTTGGTTCTTCCGCACTAACATTTTCTACCAATGACCAACAGAACAGACCTAATACACTTAATGTTAATAACGTATAAATTATAGTTCTCATATTATCCTCTCCTCATCTTGGCTTGATCTTCAGCATCTTGCTGACGGAATACAGGCACTGAATTTGACTTGTGTAGTTGTCCGATACCTAACATGTTCTCACCTGTATAGTAAGTAACTTCTCGTTTAGTAGCAACACCAATACCACTGTCTCTGCTTGGATACACTGGGTCATTTTGTCTATGTGGTGGCAGAGCTAGATAGTCAGCTCTTAATGTGCCTTGTTCACTAGGGTGTAATCGTTTCTTAACTATACGCCCACACCGGAAGTCTAGGTATTCGTCCCAGGTTAGTTTTGTCTCACCGTTACGTTTTAGCTTTTTATTGTGATGAAACATATCTGTTTCTAACTCGAGTCGTTTAGCTTTAGTTAGGTTAAGTTTATATTTTTTAGTCCTTGTTGTAGTTAACGCAGGGCCTTCCATGTGCATACTCATCTTAGTATCCCGGAACTCCTACATAGCCTTCTTCAATGTCATAGCTGGCGTTAATCTGTGCTTCTTTATCACCTTCCATACATTTAAAGAATGTCTGTTGTGCTTGTTCCATGGTTGGAAAAGAGTTGATTATTTCTTTCTTACCACTTTCATCCCAATACACTACATCATAAGTTTTAGTTAACATTAGGTTGCTCTCCTTATATCAGACATATCACTATCTGTTAATATGGTTCCTGTTTTCTTATTAAGGCTATCAGCTACTTCAAATATTGCGTGTGCCAAATAACCGTCACCAGTTTTTTCAACTGCTCTTGCTATTGCGTACATATCTTCAACTGCTTTTGCTATATCCATTATTCCATCTCCTCCTCTGTTGGGTACATCTGTTGTACCATGTCACACATACAAGCTAAACATGTAGGACAAAAAGCTACTGGTAACATTCCGAAGTCGCCCACTGTACCACCTTCGTTGTATTCATCAAAATCTGTGCTACATACTGAACAATTATATATATGTTCAGACATCTTAATTTTTTGCCTTAACAGTAACTACCCTAGCCTTACTGCCATCGCGTTCTGTAAGGACTAAATTTTGATCTGGACATCGAAGTTGTGCTCGTTCCCAAAGCTCTTGCTCATCTTTGCCTTGTGCTATAAAAAAATCACTCATAAGATCATACATGTGTAACATATTATTTTCTGACTGCTCAATGTAGACTATCATATTTTGTCCTAACGACATTGGGTCAACATTACTGTCTTTGTTTTTAGTGTGGTTTACCTCAACTTTAAGATTTTTGAAGAATAATATTACAAACCATGAACTAAATATCACACAAATTATAGTAAATAACCATCCTATAAACTGTAATAATCCAATAAGTAATTCCATACTATCTCCGCTTAATTATATTATAATTATAACATCATTTAACCAAAAAGTCAACTGTTCAATACTGCCCAAAACTTCTTTTTTTCACACTTAAATTTAAATCTATACACGGGTGGCAATAGTCTTATTGTTATTCTTTCGTACTCATCATCTTTAAGATTTAAGAAACACCAAGCTGATAGTTTGACTATCTTAGCAAAGTCGTCGATGTCAATCTTATGTATTTTTTGCTTATTATGCAATTATTTTCCTTTCTTTTCTAGATATTTTGCATTATGCACAAATTTTCCTTTTGGGTAGAATCCCCATTCGCGTTGTTTATTAAATGCTATGAATATAGTCCACGGAGTAACACCTTCCATTAACTCTATCCTGTGTTTACTGCTAGCACTCTTGAAACGGAAGTGCCAACGTCCGTGCCATTCTCTCAATACCCTCCCATCTGGTTGCGGAGTCCATTCAAAGTATCCACCTTTGACGATAAGAGTAAAGTAACTCCAAGGATGGTCATGCAAGTCCCCTGGATCACTTTTCATAAACTTGTGCAAGAATATGTTTACAGGAAACCATGAACGTTCTTTTAGGAATAGATAATAACGTATTAGATAAGGATGTTTATTATTTCGATCTAAAATAACTCTTTTACGTCCTAATCGTTCTAATAGGTGTAATATTGCTCCCATTAAAAACCAACCATCCAAGGGTTATTAATAAGCCATGCTAGTACATATAATACTAATAGAGTAAATCCACTGCCTAAGCTAATTAAAAATGTTTGCATATTACTGTCCTTATGAACAAGTTTGTTGGATATTAAGCGTTACTTTTTTAAGATTTTTTATCTGATCTCTATCAGTGAGCTGGAGGTGTAGTATCCCATGCACTTCATTCTGCCCCATGACATTTGGCCTAGCGATAGCATACTGCTCATTGAGATTGTATGCACCTTTGGGTTTGGTGTAGCTTATAAATAACTCGTTGTTTATCCTTGCACAACGGCTGTCAAATAGTTGTCCATCCTGATCTATCATGTCAACACGCAAGCCAATATGTTGTTGCCCAACTAAGTTAGGTCTTAGATAATTATTAATTAATTCTAATGTCATCTGGTCTGGAAGATAGTAACTGTGTGCTGTTGGCATAAACGCCCCATCCACAAACACACGCATGTCGGGTTCTTTTGGGCAGAGATATTTTTTAGTTACAGCCCTAGACAAACTCAATGTAGAGCAGTTACCACTGTCGATAGAAACTAATTTTGTGGCTTCATTGAGTGCTTCTACCCACTTTTGATTCATCTTAATGCTGTACGGGATTTTGTATACTGCTGACCTTAGTTTAGTAACTTGTATTTCAGTGTTGTTTGAATTGATCACGTAAGCATTTTTGGGATATGTATTAAGCACTGTTTCTAGTAGATCATCAGCATCATATCTCTGTTCAAGTTTTGATTCAAAAATATCTATTTCTTTGTTACCGTCTATATCATTGATTTGAATCGGAACAGGCAACTTGCTGTGTGCGATCTTGCTACTAGATACAGATATCCGTATCTTGAGGTTCCACTCACCCCAGCCATCCTGCTTCTGCTCAATGATTTCGTAGTCGTTGATGTAACCCGAGCTATATTGTCCAACATTGTATTTGGTGATCTGTGACCCAGTTGCCTCACGTTCCATAATTATCACTTGTCCAGCAACCTTCTCTATAGCATCTTCAAAACAGCTACGTTTGGCATCTTCCACGCTCTTGCCTACGCATTGCTGTTCAATCAATGAAGGATTATTTGCTCCGCCGGTTTTTGGAAATGTAAAATCAGCTTGAGCTGGAGTAGTTGCTAACAGTGCCAGTGTTAGCAAAGGCCTAGCAATCATTCTGCTAGGCTTTGGCTGGTTGACTTAACTGTTTCAACTCCTTTGTCTAGCATTGAAGCGATGCCATTGAATCCTACTGTAGAAACTACTAATCCTAAAATAAAACCAACTATAATATTTTTCATTATTACACTCCGTCCATTTGTGCTCTAATGCTTTGAGCGGCATTAATAGTTTTTTTAGAAACACGAACTGTTACGGCAACCATTTGTACATCAATGTCAACAGCACGTTTACTAACTACAGCACCTTTCAAAATACCATTTGAGCTTTCATTAATAGTTTGCCTAACTTGTTGTGCAACTTTAGTTGCTCTGTTTCTTTCTTCAATGTTATCAACTTTAGCAACCAATTGATTTTCTGTTGTTGCATCACCAAAGATGTCAGTCTCTGTTACAGGTTCTGTATTATCTGTTTTACCATTTTTAACTTTATCATTTAAAATAGTTTTAGATACATGTTCAGTAAACTTTTCAGTTTTAACAGAATTATTTAAAAACTCAACCAAGTTAGCTCTAGCACGCATTGACGCAACTAAAAATGCTTCTTCTCTTGAGTTAGCATGATTAAAGTTAATTGGTGATGTTCCTGTCGACTCAATGGTTAACCATTCAGCACCATTTTCGTCAAACTCAAGTGTAATTTTACCATGATCTTCTAAGAACGCAACTTCCTGTTGTTTAACATCTGGAACAGCTTCAAGTGGATTTTGGATCACTGCCACTGTTTCTTTTTGATCAAACATCGAACACCCTGAAGTTAGCACCAGAGCCCCCGCTACCGCCACCGCTATAAGTTTCTTGTTCATTTCATCCCTTCCTAAAAATGTGATATAATCTATCACTTAAACTACATTATATACTCAATTGAGTAAAATGTCAACCAAAATCATTTACTTTTGAACCGGACCAGTGTATAAGTCTGCTGGAACTTCTAATAGAACTTTTCCCTTGTACTCAATCTCTGGGTCAGGGTTTGCACGATCACGTTTAACATCTTCAGCTACTTGTTCTCTCCACTCATTTTCTCGTTTCATATTCTCAACCATTTGTGTATTCGCACATCCTGTGAGCCAGACAAATAACCCAATTATTAATACTAGTTTGAGCAAAAGTAGTCCAGCTACAGTCAACATCTGTTTGTTTTCTTTAGTCATCTTAGAGGCTCACTGCCCAAAAATAAGCAATAGTAGTTAACGCTATAACTATTACCCAACATGTAAATTCTTTCATAATGCTCTCCTTTAAATTATTCTACTGCTAACCAACTACCTTCTGCACGTGCATAAAATATATGTTGTCCAATTTTGGTTATTATTGATCTCGTATCGGTCCAAAATGGATTAACATAGTCCGCATGATAAAATAGGGCCTTTTCTAAATTTCTAACACGCATACCGTCAAGCACTGAAATGGCTACCTTATAGCTTTCTTCCCAATTCTTACCTTCCACTTTAGCTGTGCGTAGCCTACGTGAGTCGGTCCAGCTGAACTGCCCTTTTGAATACACTACCTTACAAATTGAACTGCCCCAATAACCTAATTCTAAACGATTAACTGTAACTTGGGCTACAGCATATTTGCCCATATCATCTTCGGTTCCGGCTTCAAAAAATATATTCTGTGTCATGCAGTGTATATCTTTTTTAGTATGTGGAATTGGTTTGTTAGATTGGCTAAGTTTAATTTGTTGTTTTAATCCGTAAAGGTCATCGATATTGACTCCCTCTACTTTGGATGGTTTGGACTGTGATTTTATTGCATAATGCGTAATACTAGATAATCCAAACGCAAATATCATTGCTACTGCTATTATAATTCTAATCAACAAAGTGTCTCCTACCTTATAATATTCATATATTATACAGTCATTCTGATTAAAAGTCAATGGTTTGAATCAGATAATAAATACTACATACTACTTCAAAATGAGATACAAATGTCAGCAATTTATAAAATTACCTATACCAGAGAGTCAACGTCAGACGATTGGCCATTGACTGAATTTATTGATTTATATCTAGCAAATAGTTTGCCCTTAATTGCACCACAGAACAACGCTGAGTGTAACCCAGTAATAATTGGAAATATGTTTTGGTCTCATAAGTACGGTGGGGGTCCGATATATCTAATACCTGAAGGATTTGAAAACTATACTTACGAGGAATATGACCCATCGTTAGATTACATCATTGACGATCTTAAAGGTAACGGGTTTCGGCATCTTATTGGGCAGGAATTTACCTTAATTGATATAACAAACAGATATCTAGCACACAATCCCACCTCTCTCACCTGGACTCAAATTTTAACTTTTAATAGTTTAGAAAATGTTAACGAATTTGTTGATGTTTTTAACTTACAGTTTAAGTATCCATCAAAATTTGAAGTGTTAAATTATATGGCTAGCAAGGGTATGACGGCCAATGAAGAATGTTATGTTGATGGTGTTTTAACTGAGTGTAAAAAATTCTATTAGAACTTAATATTTTTGATATGTTTTATTTGGTTACTCTTAATCTCTAAAAGTAATTCCTCACTGGTTATTGGATAGAAATTGGTCCTCTCCAAACTTACACAAAAATATCTCGGATCAGGCACGCAGTCTGCATGTAAATGGGCGTGGACGTTTACTGAGCATCCATATTCATCTAGTTTTTCTTTGGTAAGATAGTCATGGGATAATAAGTATTTTACCCCAGATAATTCAACCACATGAGTTCGATTATAAACTTCATCAAAGTACTTTAGATAGTTTTCCCTAGTATCAACATCCTTGTTGCCCCGGATGAGGATCTTCCTTCCATTTAATTGGCCCAATTGGTCTGATGAATTAGGGGTGCCAACGTCGTAGACATCTCCCATATGATATACTATGTCGTCATCATTGACCCTACTGTTCCAATTGTAAATTAGGGCCTGGTCCTGTTCTTCTACGGTGTTCCAAGAGCGTATTCGCTTATCTTCAAAGAGGTATTCAATTGCCTCCTGGTCCCGAAAATGAGTATCTGCTGTAAAAAATATAGTCATATAGATATTTATTGGTAGATAGTTAAGACAATAAAAAAGCCCCAGAACGGGGCTTTTTCGTAACTATAAAATCTAGTGTTTATTACGCAGGAATACCAGCTGTAAATACTCTAGCACGTGAACCAGTTACATCACGAGCAATCATTTTGTATGCTGTTTTACCTGTTGTGTTTTTAACAGTTTTAACAACAAGACCTGCCGCTTTCATTTCATACAGTCTAGCTGGCAATTGAGCAATACCGTAGTTTGCTTTTGCTTGAGCTGGTGATAGTGTACGACCTGTACCACGTAGATATGTTTCTAAGAAAGTTTTTTGATTCTTAACTTTGTTTAAGTTTGTAGTGCGTGTTACTTTTTTAGTTCTAGCCATTGTGTAAGTCCTCTTCATTTTAATTAAAATTGCTGACAACCCATCAGCATCATTACATTATACGGCCTGTTTAACAAATAAGCAACCGTTAATATAACCAAAAGTTATAACGTAGGTTTTTCTTCTCGAACGTCATGTAATTGCTCTTTCATCTTTTTCATCATAGCACCTAATTGTGCTATAGCCGCATCAATATTAACTGGCTCTTGGTAGTAACAGAATGTTTCTTGTGTTTGAATATTTGCACTTACTGCCTCACATTCCTCATAGGTTTGAAAACTAGGACCTGTTTGGATGCCGTTTGCTGTTACTATCATTAATGCTATCATTGCTTCATTCATTGATATTCTCCCTTACGTCTTTAAGTGTGTCGAATACTGTGGCCTTAGCCCTTTCATTTAATTCGTGTTCTTGAGCATCTGCTAACAAAGGCAAATACACTGCCATAATCTTAATAATATAATGTTCACCTTCTTTAGTTAGCGTTGAGTACGAACTATCAACTGAGCTAGAGTAATAGTATTTTTCGTCTTGCACTAATTCTTTAAGGTTACTTGTTATCATAGTACAGACCTCTTGCTCAGTAAATGCTATAACTTTCTTCATTTGGATCTCTCCGTCTCTTTTTCTTATCGGGCGACCAAGGTTTAGGTCGTTGTGGGATCGCCATTATATCTTCTCTCCAGCTTCAAATCCTCTGAATCCTTTAAATCTAGGAAACCTTAACGAGTACGTTTGGTCTTGGTTTTTGGTGATCGCGTCCGCCCTGACTTCCACGAGTCTTCCCACGATCTCTCCTCTATCACGCCAAAAATTATCCCTATCGCTATCGCTAAAGCCGCTACCGCAGTTAACGCTAATAGTACGTCCATCATCTTCTCCTTTACAAATGAATGCTCCTAACCGACCTTGGTTACGGCCAGTGCCCTCTTCTAGATCTACAACTTCTAATGTTACTTCAATAAATGGTTTGAGTTTTAACCAAGAATGACTACGTTTACATTCATATACCGCATGCAGATCTTTAATCATGATACCTTCGTACCCACCAGCAATAGCTTCTTGGTTAATAGATTTAAATCTATCCTGTCCTTCTTCGGTGTCGAGATCGATCTGTACCTGACCTACCACATCAACATTGGGCATATGGTCTTTCCATTGTCCGTACCAAGCCGCTAAACTGTAACTTCGATCAACCTGTGGATGATCTCCGTACCCCCGTTGGAATTCTTTTAACGTTATTATGTCAAATAAATGTAAGACAGCATCATTGGCCTCAACTGCACTCTTGCGATGCACCTGCTTCATTAGATCCTGGAACGAGCTAGACATAACCTCGCCATCTAACACCATTGGTTCTGCAAAGAAACGTGAATGTTTGGCTATCTGTTTCTTGATGTGTTCAAAATTTACCAGTTCCTTACCATTGCGACTGTATTGGGCAACATGTCCATTGGGGTAAGCGATAGTAATCACACGCACACCGTCTAACTTAACTTCAACTATCTTCTTGCCAGCGACTTTCTTTTCGTGATTGGCAGAGTCATGGGCCAATTGGCAGGTAAAGACTGGTATTTCATACTGCGGTTTGTTGGCTTTTTTAATTGAAGAATTAATGGTCTTTTCACTGGTACCACAACGTAAATCTTTGATCAGGATACGTCGATACCAATTGTTCCATTGGTCTTCTGTGGCCTGTAACCTATACTGATTAATAGCAGTTATAGCATCGTTCCCTGTTAATTGTCTAGTTGACAATGATGTAGTAAGTTTTTCAAAATTAGGCCAGCTCAATCCACGCCCAGCTCCGTTTTTTTCAAGAACCTGTTTGACATTAAATGTAATCATGCTGTCAAGGGCTAACCTAACTCCAGCAAAAAACTCATCGTTGTCTGCGTTGGCTTCTCTAGCAATAATGGACTCTTTGGCCAATCTACTGTTGTCTGCTTCTAATTCTTTAATAATATCCCAAGGACTATTCACTAACTAACTCCTTAACGTGTTTACAGTTCTTCCTGAATTGATATCCAGGACAACTACAATTATACTTGCCTTCTTGACGAATTACAAGATATTGATCGCCTTTTGAACCAGTAACTGTCCATTCTTTGTAGTCACTGTCTAGTTTAATTGTGGCTTTGTTTGATTTGAGACTGATTATTTTATCTAGATGAATAACTGATACACCGTTTGGATGATTTGGATTAGTTACTGCGATTTGATCTGGCTTTAACCAAGGTAGGTTAATTACAAGGCCTGTTAAGGTCCAATCCTCATAGGGTTCTGTACGATGGTAACTAGGCATATAACTCCTGGTTATCACTGTTATCGTGCTACCTATTTGTGGTTTATTGTGCATAATCTATCCAATTTCTTACTTTATACGGATAGTATACACTCTTTTGGTTAGATTGTCAACCGTTTTTTAGACCCTGCCTACTACTACTTCGATTGTTTGGATTGAATTATCTGTAATTGTTCCCAAGGATTTTCCAAGTACACACCCAGTTTGATATTGTTCATCATTGAGTTTTTGTGCAACTCCTGGAGAGTCACTGGTAACTACCATATCACCTTGCTCAATTGGTCCTAACGTTTTACACGGAACTCGTCCTTGTAATGCTATCGGCTGTCCTTCGGCTGTTGCATTCATGACATGTGCTGGCTGAGTTGATATAACTCCAGCTACCTTACGATCATGTGAGCTAATACTTTGAGTAATTTCTTCTGTTCCACCAAATACTACAACTGTTCCTGGAGCATATTCAACATCTGATTTATAAATCTCAGCCAAATCCGCATATTGGGCTGATGTAGCAAGACCATATATGGTCGCAAACCTATTACCCGTTTGCCCAATATCACCAACACCATTAGTGCCTGATTTAGTAATTACAGGTGTTGTAATTGCTGTAGTGAACGTTGGGCTTGCTAGAGGTGACAGAGTTGCATCTACGTACCCCTTTAATCCAATGTTAGCAGTTGTGGTTGAGTTATCTACATAGCCAATCATACCAACGTTGGCGGTTGTTACGGTTAGTATGGTACCATTGTATGTTGGTAGATAAGTTGCTACCTGTACATTAGCGTAGCCTGGCGGAATATTGCTTATCTCGTCGTCCACGTAACCTTTCATACCAATGTTGGCGGTTGTGGTTGAGTTATCTACATAGCCAATCATACCAACGTTGGCGGTTGTGGTTGAGTTATCTACATAACCAATCATACCAATGTTGGCGGTTGTGGTTGAGTTATCTACATATCCGATCATACCAACGTTGGCGGTTGTGGTTGAGTTATCTACATATCCGATCATACCAACGTTGGCGGTTGTGACATCAGCTGACCGTGCTATTGCTATCCCGCCACCGGTGGCTCCATCGTGTACTCTTAGTGTGTCTAGAGTGGTGTCGATAGTGATCTCACCCTCCGCACCCGTGAATGCGTTGTTCTGTGTTGTGGATCCTCTTCTAAATTGTACTACTGTAGGCATTTTCTATTAATTTCCTTTATTATATTTATGCTCCAACGTAGGCTTCTGCGGCGCCTAGATCCGTAGTTGTTACAGCACCTGATTCATTCATGTCAAATGTAGTTGCCAGTGGAACCCCAAAAGCATCAGATGTTACTGTAGTGACATCACCGTAATCACCGCTAGGGAAGTCACTGACAGTACCGTAGGCTAAAGTGTTCCATGTGGTGCCATCATAGGTTTCAAATCTTGTCTGATCAGTGTTAAATCTAATCGCACCAGTTGTTGTTGTCCTTTCGGCAGTTGTTCCTACTGGCACGCCAAAGCCACCAGTGGTTGAGATGATAATATCCTGCCCCGAACTTGATAAAACAGCATTACCAAGATAAATGGTGCTACCACTGAAATAGGCATCACGCCAACGTCGTGTTGGACTGCCTAAGTCGTAAGTCAGATTTGCTGATGGTATTAAAGGACCTTTAATTTCCGTATATGCGCTACTGAATACTACTGTGTTTGCGGTACCGCCTACGGATACCGCAATATTGCTGTCTTCGTATGCCGTAATATCTGATTGTGTGCCATTGACAATTCTAGTTACTGATGTGATGATTCCACTGAGCTGACTACCATTACCAAAGTAATATGGTGCAGTAACATTACCTGATGCCAATATATTACCTGATGATATAACATCAACTTTTAAATTACCATAGCCACTATTGATTGTTAGATTAGCATCAGTTGATCCGCTAGCTGTGGTTAACCCTAAAACAAATTGATCGTTAGTCTCATCCCATATTATGGCCGCATTGGCTGAGCCACCGCCATCACGATTGATGATAAAACCAACATCTTGATCAGCAGAGGTAGCATCCTTGTTCAGGACTGATATAGGATCACTGAACGATAATGTTGTGGTTATTAACTGTTGGGTCGTAGGTCTTGTTAATGCCATTGCAATTTATATCTCTTGTTAATTTGTAGTATTTATCAAGATATGTTGGCTATAAAAAAGCACTCCGAAGAGTGCTTTTTAATTTGTTACGGTTAAAGAGTAGTGTTTAGTGTTTACCAACTACCACTTCAATAACTGCTTCGCCTTCTGATGCTTCAAGTGCTTTACCAATTACTGCACCAACTTTAGGATTAGCTTCTGCTCTAGCACGTCCGTTACCTGCTGATACCATCATGTCACCTTTAGCAACTGTGCCAGTAACTTTACAAGGAACACGTCCTGTCAATGCTACCATTGCCACATGTTCTGCTTCTAGTGCATCATTCATGCGGTATGCTGGATCTGTTGAAACAACCCCTGCTACTGCTTGGCAATGATCTTGATCGCAAGTTGATACTTCATGCTCGCCACCAAAGTGTACGACTGTTCCTGGTTCAATATCTGCATCAGCTACATATTTTTCAGCCAAGTCAGCGTATTGTGCTGAAGTAGCGAGGCCATATATGGTCGCAAATCTATTACCAGTCTGTCCAATATCACCTGCACCGTTCACGCCATTTTTAGTGATGTCTGGTGTAGTTATACCTGTAACAGTAACATCACCGGTCATTGTGCCACCAGCTTTAGGTAGTGCATTGTCAGCAGTGGTTTTAGTTGTTGTTAATACGCCATCTCTTGTAGCAATATCAACACCATCAAATGTACTGTTAGTTGTGATAGCACCTGTCATAGCGCCACCTGTTTTTGGTAGTGCCGCACCAGCAGTAGTTGTAGTTGTTGTTAATACGCCATCTCTTGTAGCAATATCAACACCGTCAACTGTACCACTTACTATGATAGAACCTGTTACGTCTAAACTTTTATTCATTGCCCACTTAGTGCCAGAATGAACGTAATTCAACGTAGCGTCAGCACCATCTACAGTAAGACCAGCACCATCGGCTGTTGCAGAATCTGCCGCACCTTTAGCTACAGTGATATTTAGATCTGCTATGTCTAATGTTGTTGAGTTAACTGTAGTAGTAGTACCAAGTACAGTTAATCCACTGGCGCCAAATGATGCCACGTTACTACCGTTAACTGATACGTTAACATAGCTACCAGTAACCTGTACATTACTACCACCACTCTGAATTTTTGCTGAGTCAAGACCGCCAAACGATCCACCACCGGTAACACTAATGGTACCTGTTGTTGTCATATCGCCAGTTGCGGCGTCAATTGTTAACGGACCTACTGTTATTCCGTTGTGTACTACAAAGTTACTGTTTGCCATGGTTCCATATCCCCAAAAAAGAATTTATATTCATAATATGATTATTACAAGATATTTATCCAACTCCATGGCAAAATAATCTGTACGCATATTTCTAGGCAAAAAAAAGCACTCCGTAGAGTGCTTTTTAATATTAACTATGTAGTTAATAATTACATCATACCACCCATGCCTCCGCCCATTCCTGCTTGAGCATCATCTTTCTTTGGAATTTCATTGATAGCACAATCAGTTGTAAGCAATAGTCCAGCAACACCAGCGGCATTTTGCAATGCACATCGTGTTACTTTAGTAGGATCAACAACACCCATCTCCATCATGTCACCGTAAGTGTCGGTTGCGGCATTAAAGCCATAGTTACCTGACCCCTCAAGAACCTTGTTAACAACAACTGAGCTTTCACTGCCAGCGTTTTCAACAATAAGTCTTAAAGGTTCTTCAATTGCCCGTAATACGATAGCAATACCAGCCGCTTGATCAGGATTATCACCTTCAAATCCTAATAACACTGATTTAGCACGGACTAGAGCAACACCACCACCCGGAACAACACCTTCTTCCACCGCGGCTCTGGTAGCATGTAGTGCATCATCAACACGATCTTTTTTCTCTTTCATTTCTACTTCTGTTGCGGCGCCAACTTTAATTACAGCAACACCACCTGAAAGTTTAGCAAGACGTTCTTGCGTTTTTTCTTTATCATAGTCTGAATCACTGTTCTCAATTTGATTTTTGATAGTAGCAATTCTACTTTGTATCGCTTCTTCAGTGCCTTTGCCATCAACAATAATAGTGTTGTCTTTGGTTACTTCAACGCGACCACATTGACCAAGTTGATCAAGTTTAGTATCTTCAAGTTTTAATCCTAGCTCATCTGATATAACTTGCCCACCGGTCAGTGCGGCAATGTCTTCCATCATTGCTTTACGTCTGTCACCAAAGCCTGGTGCTTTAACAGCCACAGTTTTGATAGTGCCACGCATATTGTTAACCACCAGAGTTGCTAGTGCTTCACCTTCAACGTCTTCAGCAATAATAACCAATGGCTTACCTTGCTTGGCCACTTGTTCCAAGACCGGAAGGATTTCTTTGATGTTTGAAATCTTCTTTTCACAGATCAAGATATAAGCATCTTCGTGTTCTGCTGTTTGATTGTCTTTATTGATAAAGTAAGGACTTAGATAACCACGGTCAAACTGCATACCTTCGACCAGTTCAAGTTCCATGTCAAGTGACTTGCCATCTTCAACAGTGATAACCCCTTCTTTACCAACTTTTTCCATTGCATCAGCGATGATCTTACCAATTGATGCGTCTGAATTAGCAGAAATAGTACCTACTTGTTCAATGCTTTGGTTAGTATCACATGGCACTGAAATTTTAGCAAGTTCAGCTACCACTGCGGCTGTCGCTTTATCAATTCCACGCTTAAGATCCATCGGATTCATCCCAGCCGCGACTGCTTTAGCACCTTCACGGACGATTGCTTGTGCTAGCACAGTAGCAGTTGTTGTTCCGTCACCAGCATCATCTGCTGTTTTACTAGCAACTTCTTTGACCATTTGAGCACCCATGTTTTGGAGGGCATCTTCTAGTTCAATTTCTTTTGCTACAGTAACACCATCTTTGGTAATGTGTGGTGCCCCATAACTTTTTTGAATAATAACATTACGTCCTTTTGGACCTAGTGTAGTTTTTACCGCGTTGGCTAAGATGTTAACACCTTCAATCATTTTAGTGCGAGCTACGTCGCCAAATCTTACGTCTTTTGCTGACATTATACTTCCCCCTCAATTGTTGCATAAATTTCTTCTTCGTTGAGGATCAAGACTTCTTCCCCCTTAATTTTAACTTGTTGTCCAGCAAACTTACCAAATAGTACTCGGTCGTTAACAGCAACACTCATCGGAACGATAGTTCCTTCAGTGGTACGGCGACCCTGTCCTACTGCTAGAACAATACCTTGATCTGGTTTTTCTGCTACGTTGTCTGGGATGATAATACCGCTTGATGTTTGTGTATCAGCTTCAATACGTTTTACAACCACACGATCGTGGAGTGGGTTTAATTGCATTTTCATTTCTCCTAATTAAGCAAATAAATTTTTTCGTTTTACCCCTAAGGCATAAAACTACTAATGTATTAGTATACACTAGCAGAAATATTTATGCAAGGCTATTTGGCTAATCTTCAAAAATTTCTCGCTCTCTTAACCAGTCACCTTCTTCGGCACTCTTGATCTTTTCACAGATCTGGCAAAGCGTTTGGATGTTTTCTGGTGCATCGATCTGCTCATCTGTCCAACCTAGTAGTTTACCTTTTTGGCGAGTAACTATATGGTCACAGATTAATGTAGCTGATTGGGCACTTAATTTCTTAACATCATCGGTATTACGATCAAAACGTTTATCTTCCCGCGGGTCATATTTACACCAATCACAGCACCATGATTTATGAAAAGTATATGGGCGATCTGGGCGAGCCATACCGCCGTGTTTTTTCATTCTCAGCTGATGTGTATTACAATAACTATCACTACCTGCACCTTCATAGATAGTTAAGTTTTCACCGCAACCTAGGGCCTGACAAACAAGCCCCCTTTCAAGCTGGTGCTTGATAGTACCAGAAGGTTTCATTTTACGGGCCGGGATTAACATGTTATACGTCCTCCGGTGTGTAGGGTGTATTGATGTTAAGTTCTGGAATCGGACCTTCGTAGTAAGTATTAACCAAATGCCACAAGTAAGTACCGCCTTGAGTCCAATCCTTGTTAATTCGAGCTTCTTTAACATAGAATTCACCTAGACGTTCACAGATCCATTCATTTTCTTTTTCTTTGAAGTCTAGATAGCTCTTTTCTACTAACTTCCAAAATGCTCCATCGGGACTGAAGTCTGCATTGAACTTATCATTGAATAGGGCATGTAATTTGAACAAATCCATTTCAGTATACTTCTCTCTAGCATTGTGCCCCATAGCAAACCAATTGCCCAAGATATACACTTCCTTAGGATCTGCTGGGCGTTGATCTTGACAACTAATACCTAGATAAGCAGTCAGCTCTTCAATCACCGATACAGGATACTTAACTATTTCGTCGATACGACTAATAGCACCAGGTTGGTCACAGTCTCCAAACTTTTCTGCTGTGACAAATAACCCGTTATCTTCAAGACACTTTTGCTTGTTGGACGCTTCTATCCATTTTTCGTTAGTACTACCGTCAATCCTAACACCATATACCTGTTGTTGGAATACGTCAATCTTATCTAATAACTTTGTGCCATCTTCTGTATTTTTACTGATAAAGTTGTTACGGATTTCTGCTTTACCAGATACTTCATATATACAAACAGGTATTTCAACATCGTCGGAGTCATTGAGTATCATATTAGATATTATATATAATACCATAGCAGTATGCTGTCCGTCCCAACTAGCAAATAAAATTTCTGTGCCAATTATCCTATAAACCTGTATAGGCATGATTTGGAATTCATTGAATTTAGATAAAATTTTAATCACCCAATCAATGTCTAATTTACGTTGCATGGTGTCATCAATGATGATCTGGCTGAGTTTAGCTTTTTCCGCCTTACATAATCTAAGTTGTTTGAATTTAGTAATTGACGGATATCGTCTTTGGAATTCTTTGATTGCTTCAGAGAGCATATAACGTTTATATTTCTGAGCTGAGGGCGGTAATACTAATAATGTTGTGTTTAATCTATCTTTGAGATTCTGATAGAAAGAAGCATTTTGTTGATAACGACTATTGACTATGTCGCAATAACGAGGTTGCTGAGTCTGAAAGTGTATCATGTAGTTCTCCAAATTGTTTACCTTGCAAATTTATTTTCGCACGGTACAGTTTTACAACTGTAACTACACTATACGCTCATTTTGAATATTTGTCAATGACTTTTTACTGAAAATAAAAGCCCTTGCGGGCCTTTATTAATCTTGTTTAACTTCACGCAATGGTGGTTCATAATTCCAATATGGACGATCTTCTTCCTCAACGGTTTCTTCAACTTCAAACAAATAGTCTGCTGGATTAAGATTAAGTTGACTCTTGTGTACAAAGAACCGTTCCATTTCACGGGGATACTTGTGCCACTTGCGACCTGCTAGGGTACCATCGCTGAGTGTTGGAACGAAATCACGATCATAAAACCAATCATAGATCATTTGGCAGTTCCAATTGAAGCGAATAGGTTGGTGTTCGACCATTTCTAACTGTACCACAGGTTGATATTTAAGGATAGTCTGTTCTGCGCCTTGTACTACATCAAACTCATGACCTTCTACGTCCACTTTGATGACATCCACATCAGCGAAGCCGTAACTGTCCAAAGTGGTCAATTGGACTGTTTGGGTAGGTGGCTCAGTTGGGCGTGTACGCACCTTACCTGTACGTGTTGGTAAATGTAAGTTGTCCAAATAATTGTGGCCGGCATTATCTTTCTTAATGATAATTTGACTAGTACCCGGTTGTGAACTTAATGCGCAGTCGTAAGTGGTAATCTTACCTGTAACCGTTGTATTAGCTAGGCCATCACGTCCAGAGGCGTCTGGATACCAACCTTTGGCTTGATTGCCCTGTGCCTGTGCCAGTGCAATAGTACGAGTAAGCATACTGTAGGTCTGTGCTGTGGGTTCAAAGCTATGAACCTCCTTTGCCCAGGTAGCATACTCGATGGTATTCATGCCGATGTTGGCACCTACATCAATAATAGTCCTAGCATTAGGTTTAAGATCACGTAATCTAATCAAATTTTTCTTTTGATAAGGGCCTGCGTTGGCAATACGTTGTTGATAAAATACATCATCAGTGTAGATCCAATATTGACGACCATGACTGTTGGTGACGAGTGATTCCGTATACTGCGGTATAGCATTAGACATAATTTTCTCCTTGGTGTCTTTTACACAATGTTCCCAATGCATGGGACAAGGTATTTGTTGTTACAATAATATTTATGATTCGCATCACAGACTATCAAAATAATTAAGTTCTTCAATTGATAATGCTGGCCGACGTTTAGCACCGTTCAGACGACACTGTCCTTTAGCAATACGGGTTTCTAAGATACGTGTTTCCATTGCTTCAATTTTAGTTTTACCCACACCTTCTAAGTTGATAAAACGTATATAGAGTTGATCTAGGATAGTGTCTAAGTCATAGTCTAGATCATTTAGATCTTTGCGTATTGATGCAAATTCTTTAGTGTCAGCGACACGCCCTCCTTTACTAGGATTACCACTAACTCGATCGGGCATGCTAATACCAGTGAGTTTAAATGCATGGCTTAGCCACCGCTGTTTAATCCCTTCGCGAGCAGTCTGTTTATCAGCACCACTGATACCCAGATATAACATACCAAATCCAGGAGTCTGTTCAGTTCCTTCTAACCAAAGTGTGTAAATGCCTTTTGGCATTACAGTATCGTTATTAGTACGGATAGTTGCCTTACCACCTTTACGACTTTCGGTAATATAAACATGGTCTGTAAACTTGATTTTTTCTTTAAACTGCTCAATGATTTTACTCATTATTCTCTGCTTTCTTTATTGTTCGTACTAGTAGTATAACATTATTTTAACCAAAAGTCAATCAAACTTTAACCAAAAAGAAACCCACCGAAGTGGGCTCCTGCTATTTTTGGTAATAAGGTATAACTACCCCATCGGTACTAGTTTCTAGACTAGTGCAACTGCACGTTCAGCAGAGCCAAAGCGGAAGCCTTTGCCCATACTTACTTTTACAGTTCCGAATTTAGATGTATTTTCTGCATCTATAAGTTTTGCTTGATTAACGGTCATCGCCTACCGTGTTGCCGTCTCTGCTATCTCGCCACGTCGAAACCTGGTCACCCCCCTAAAATACTCTTGCTAAAAAAAAACACTTTGGTGGAGGTGGCGGGAATTGAACCCGCGTCCGCAACGCCTTCACTTCGAAGGGATTACAACAATTCTTTTAGTACCTATTAGCTAGGTACAATGTTTGATGCTTGTTTGCCTTTAGGGCCTTCTGTTACTTCAAATCTTACTTCTTGGTTTTCTTTTAATGTTTTAAATCCTGAACTTTCAATTGCTGAGAAGTGAGCAAATAAATCGGGCCCCCCTCCATCTGGAGTGATAAATCCAAAACCTTTTGCATCGTTAAACCATTTTACTTTTCCTGTTGCCATTGCTTTACTTTCCTTAATATTTCTAAAATTGTAACATTAGGTATGTTACTGACCATCTTAGCCTTACTTGTTACTACAGATTGGACAAGTACATCCTAACTTATGGTACCAAAATAATATGCTACTATTTCTTTTCTTCATTACATTAACTCCCAAACGCCATTGCGATATTGCACAACTTGGCCTATGTTGTTATATCCAATTTCACCTTGCCATGGACTTAGTGCAAATTGTTTAGTAGGTTCCGTTGAAATCCAACCTACAGTGTTTTCTCTTGTCCATTTATCGTATGCGTCATTCATACAGATATTTATAAACAAAAAGGGGCACTCGGCCCCTTAATGGTACATTTTGAACTAAAACTAAACTTCTACTTCAGTCCACCCTGCAGGTTGTTCAGTTGCAGGAGTTTCTACTGCTTCGGCACGTGCCTTCAATGAATCCATTGACACCTTAACAGTTGCTGAACCGTTATACTTATGGTCTGCCGCATTAATAGCATCAGCAAATTTAACATACAACTCAGAACTCTTAAGATATGTAACACATTCTGCTTTTGATAACGTAGATGGCAGTTCAACAAGATTAATATCTGTGTGACCATCTTTGTTCAAGATCTTAACACGACTAACAAAATCATTAGCAAAACGAACTTTTGTAATACCCTTCAACGTCGAAATACCAGTTACTGTAAACATAAAATTACCCCTCTTAATTTCTAACTTAAACTACAAAACCCTTACGAGTTTTACCCTTTTGAAAACAAAACATATTCCTCTTCTATTTTCATAAACTTTAGTATACACTCAAAAAAATCAAAAGTCAACCAAAATATTAATATTAATAAACTGCGAAACCCCAAGCATCACTCTTTCTAGTATAACCACGTGACCCATCATAACGTGGTCCACGGAACACAATTCTAAACTTACCTGCTGGAGTTAACCAAGCACGAACCTGTTCTAGGTATTTGATAGGAATTGATTTATACATACTTAATTCATTGTTGGGTGCTTGATATTGATCTAAGAATGAGTGTGCTTTACTATCTAGTGTTGCGAATTTAATAAAATTGTCCATATCAGTCTCCTTTGTTTAAATTACCAAAATATTATACTTTTTTGAGTATCCTGTAAACTAAATTTTTACCTATCTTTACTGCTTCGATTGAATTTGCTTCACAGAATTTATGAAGTTTTGGAACAGCATTGCCGAGTTTATCTCTTATACTAACATTCTCAACTTTAATTGCTATAAAGTTTTCTCTATAGTTACGATAAATCCTGCTCCGTGTGTAAGCATCAACGGCCTGAGTATAAACTGTATCTGCTAGTTCATGCTCTTTGCGACTAAACGTGTTAATGTTTTCCTTGTTTCTGCGTTGAGCATCTAGATATGCTCCGAGTGGGTTTGATGCTTTAGCTCGTTCTTCTTGTTTTTCGATTTTCATTGTCTACCTCAATGTAATAAAAAAAGTCTTTTTTTATTTCTAAAGTACATTATAGCAAATAACGAATTAATGGGCAACCAAAACCTAATCAGCCCTTGATCCCATAAATGCTTTGAAACCATATTTAGATAATACATCAGCGTAAGCACGAGCACCAGTTTCTTTAACATCCATGCTTTGTCCATGATAACCACCAGGACCCCACAGGCTCATACATTTTGGTTTATAATCTTTTTTGAAGCCCATTTTTGCAAGTGCTTGAGCTTCTCTTGAATTGGTACGTGAAACATATACTTCAACCCACGCAAAACCACAATAGGCCATCTCACCGTGTTCGCTTAAGAATTCTTGTTGTGCTAGGTTGGCGGCTTGTTCAGCTTCAAAGCGAACTGAATCAATATAAGTGTCTTTGTAAATTACAGTTTCAAGTTCTAGTTCCATTTTGTCTGCTCCTAAGTAATAAAAAAGTCTTTTCCTTATTTCTTAAGTAAATTATAGCACCAATTTAACCAAAAGTCAACCAAAATCTAACTTATCTTTTGGTAATAATTTCATCTATTAACCCATACTCTAATGCTTCTTGGGCACTCATAAATTTATCTCTCTCCATGTCTGTACTCAATTGTTCAAATGTTTTACCTTTTGAATTGTGCTCAGCATAGATCTCAGTTAGATATCGTTTCATTTTGTTAATTTCTTCTGCTTGGATCTGTATGTCTGTCGCTTGCCCACTAGCACCACCACTTGGTTGATGTATCATGTGTCTAGCATGCGGTAACATCAAACGCTTACCAGGGGCCCCTGCTGTAGCCAACAACGATCCCATCGAACATGCTTGACCCATAACAATAGTTGAAATGTCGGGTTTAACAAACTGCATGGTATCATATATGCTCATCCCTGCTGTTACTGACCCACCAGGACTGTTAATATAGAACAAAATATCTTTTCCAACGTCCTCACTTTCAAGGAATAAAAACTGTGCTACTAATAAGCTAGCAGTATGTTCATTGACATCGGTATCTAATATGATTATACGATCCTTTAACAGTCTCGAATATAAGTCATAACTACGTTCTCCTTCACTGGTTTTTTCTATAACCATTGGCACTAGATTTGGCATTATAGTCCTTTCCTTTTTCGTTCGTTTAATTGTTGACAGTGTACACAATACTGCACTCCAGGTACTAATGTTCTTCTAGCTTCAGGAATATCCTCTCCGCATTCTTGACATTCTGACGCACTAGGTTTAAGACTTTGTTCCATCATCTGACGACGCACATTAGCGATAGCGTTCATGTTGTTGTGGATAGCATGAAGTTGTCCCATCTCTGCTTCTTCTTCATTGTTATAGACAAAATCGTCATTTAATTCTAAATTTTTGATCATGTTATTCCTTTTTCATTTGCCTAAAGTTAATTAAACTATTACTTATAACTGCAAATATTATACATTCAATTTAATGCAAAGTCAATTGGAATATGTGTTAAATATGCTTATATTATGAATATCAACTATATTAACTCGCTGGCATCAGATGACATCTTAGTCCTCCAGGCACCGTATCCTTGGACCGCAGATTTTAAGGGTCAAGTTACCAACGGATTAACAACTCACAATCACGTGATAGTGTTAGTCACCGAGCTACATAATGACAGTGCAGAATTTTGTTGTGTTTTTGCACATCCTAGGATACATTATCTTGTCTGTGGGTTTGTTGACGGAGTTGACACTATGCCCTGTATGGATTGGTTTGCACAAACCGTTGACAACTATCGCAACATACAGCTTAAGGCGGCGAGTAAATTAACACCTTACATATCTAAGCCCAAAGCATTTGACATATTGCTAGGACAACAAAAACCCCACAGACAATTTATATATGACCACATCGTCCGGCAAGGACTGGAAGATAAGGTTGTGTTGAGCTACATTCAGGATCGAGGTTCCGTGTTGGGTAACACCAATTGGATCTGGGAACCGGGTGTGGAAGTTGATGAATCTATCCAATGGACTGTTACTACCGTAAAATATCGTAGTCGGTACTTGCCTTTGAGCCAGATCATTCCAGTCAGCGTGTATGCAGAGACTGCCTACTCTGTAGTCGCTGAAACTAACTTTGACAATCACTACAGTTTCTATACGGAAAAGATAGCCAAACCAATACTAGCCGAAAGATTGTTTATTGCGGTCAGTGGACAATATTATCTACGCAATCTACGTCGATTAGGATTCCAAACATTTGATGGCATAGTTGATGAAAGTTATGATACTGTAGAAGACCACCGTGAAAGATTTAAGATGTGTTGCGAACAGATTGGTTATTTAATCGGTCAACCTCAGGAAGATATATTAGAAAAGATAAGACCAATAACAGAACATAACAAGAAAGTTATGTTAGAAACTGATTGGCTTATAAAACCAAATTTAACTCCTTAGCACGGTTAGCAACACTAAAACTGGCAAGATTTTTTGCTTTAGATTCACACATCATATCTGCCCTTTCTAAAAATGTCAATGCCCAATCGTTGACTGCGGTATTCCAATAAAAGTCTGAATGAGCTCGTAGTTTTTGTTTCTTGTATCCTTGTTCCAATAATAGTTCTAGATCCGGTTTAACATCACTACCATGCTCAATGAGAAGGTCCTCTCTTGATACGCTGTAATGTATGACTGGACGAACGCCACGCCAACTATCAATGATTCTACTAAACCTGTCGTCATTAACATCTATGTATTCTCCTGTTTTAATAAAGTGATGATGTATGTCTAATACTAAAGCACAATCGTTCGCTAGTTCTAAGCTAGCATCTATACCCCAAGTCATTTCGTCATTTTCTATAGTGATTGTGTTACGTGCTTCTGGGCTTAGACGTTTAAGTGCTTGTTTAATACCTTCTGGACCTTGCTTGCCTGATATGTGTACGTTACACTTAAAGTCCTGGAATGTCTTACCGTAGCCCATCCAACGGATCATATCATTATGATACTCGAATTCTTCAATGCTACGTTCGACAATACCTGGGTTAGCACTTGCCAGAACTGTAAACTGCCCTGGATGAAAAGATAAACGGACCCCAAGATCACGAGCCAGCTGGCCCACTTGACCAAACGCCCTTTCTGCGTAAGCAATAACGTCACTGCGGCGCCAAAAGTAACTCCACTCATGCTGAGTATAAACAGGTAATAAATCACTTGAAAGCCGAACCATTCTGAGATGTGCATCTAATCCTCCTACCCTTTGTACTAGTTTACGTGTTGATTCTGTGTTATGAACCATGAGATCCCATAAGCGTTGCTCTGCTACTTCTCGTGTTTGATTGTTTAACCAACGCACTGTTGTTGAACGTGTGTTGTATTCCTTAGCAGGATCATTGGGTTTGATTCCGTTAACTTGATCAGGACGATCAATCCACTTACATGCAAATCCTATACGTTTAGACTCTAGTAGCATTCTTGATATATAAAATATTCTGATTTAGGATACTTTTCTTCAAAGTTTTCTTCTTTCATATAATCATTTAGCTGTCCTTGATTAAAGAACATTTTATCAAAAACTTTCTTGTGGTTTTTATCTGTAACTGTGAGGTAATTGCTTTTTGCTTTTCCTGCCATGTTATCTCCTAAGGTCTTAGTAAAGATTAAAGTATAACAGCTTTTGGTTAAAAAGTCAAGAGGTATCTGAGAGGGGTTGTTGTGGAAAGGTATTTTGATCTATACAGCCAACATAACTAGAATAAGAGTCTGGGTTGTCAATCTGTAATCTTTGGGAATATATGTGTGTAATTAATATTGCATGTATTTCGCAACTTTGTTTAGTGGAAAAATCCATAACAGCAGTCTTCGGAACACATTCGTTTGTTGAAAACAAACATAATCCTATAATGTATGCCCAAAGTTCCATTACTTACCACCACCCAGCGGCACGGCCAAACCCAAAGATGTTGTTTATAGCAAAGTAAGTTGTTAGTATCATTGGAGTGGGTATGCCTCTACGATAGTAGGCATATATTGCTGTAACAGACCCAACAAAGAACCCAGGATACACTATCATCATGTTTGGATTTTGTGCGTTTATTGCTAAGGTCAATGATGCTATTACTGTAAAAACTAAACTAGCTTGTTCAAAGTAAAAGGCAATGGGATCTTTGTGGTAGCTGTCTATCCACATTTTTTTGATATTCATGCTATTCGATTATGCCAAACTTAGCCCAACGTACCGCACCTAAACAGATCCATCCTACTGGACCTCCGGGTGCTGGATTCTCATTCCATACTATGGTTCCAGTGATAGCATCGTAGTTTGGAATTGCACTAGCTGAACTCATCGGAGTATTGCCAACACGTAAGTTTTCTATCTCTACGCTACCGTCAGTGTCTAGTGTTAGATTAGTATGGCCGTTTGCTCCAAGTACTAATCGTTGGTATCTAGGCATGCCAATGAATGCGGTGTCTTTACTTTGTTTAGCAACTACTAATTCTACTTCTTCATCCCATATAACAAAGGTAGTACTTGGCTCAGTGGTATTCACTCCTACTCTACGTGTAGTTACATATAACGTATCACTGAGTAAAGCTTCACCTTTGGTTTGTAATTCTTTCAATTGACCTACACGCTGTAGATTACTGTCAGTGATGTGATAGCCCAATTGGCTTCCGCTTATTACGTCTTTGCCTTGTTGGGTTATCTTGTCTAAATCAAGTCCTTTAGTTGTTAGATCTTTGTGTATAGCATCACTATGCACTTGTAATAACTCTTTATTACCTTTAAGATTTTCAACGCTCAATTTAACTAATTGTTCAAGAGCTGACCCTTTGATCTCACCATCTACTTCTAGGTCTCCTTTAATCTTAGCATTAGGCGCCCATATGGATTTCTCAAAAGCCACAGCGTTATCCAATATAGTCAATTGAACTTCAGTACTGCGATCGTCGATGCCAATGCTACCAAAGTTTTCTATTATTCCGCCCTTGATCATGTCACCGGAGAACTTAAATCCCTTGAAGTCTATGCTGGAATGGTTGATACTGGCCTGGCCAAATGCGCCAGTCTGCACCAATGCGCCGATCTTTGCTTCGACTATGCCTTGTATTACAGTATTGATGTCCATGACAGCCACACGTTTAGCAACTTCTTTGGCTATCTGTACATTGGCAGAAACAGTTACGCTCTTGCTTAATTGTGCGGTGATCTGTGCTAATGTTTGATCTAGTTGTTGTTTGGTCTTTGTTTCGATGTTGAATTCTAACACACGCTCTTCAAGACGTTTGGCGATGATCCGTTCAACGATAGCAGTAACTTCAGTATTGGCTATGGCTTTGACCACTTCCTCAGAAATTTTCCCACGCAGTTCTTGCTCGATGGTTCCTTTAAGGCTATCTAATAGACCGGAGATGACAGGTTGCAGTTGTTCGTTGATATCCATAACTCTCTTTGAAAAACAATGTTAAAATGTTATACTAATTACATGCTCATAATTCTTTTTTATGAGACTTTTGTACATTAAATTCTTATGTACATAAAAATTCTTTGCGCCGGCATCCATACTAAACTTAGCCATCTGTTTAAAAAACATGCTACGCCTATTATACGGCCCGGAGGTCGTTACGTTTTGCCCATTCATCTCATAGACCATGGTCTTCCATACATTTCTATCATGTGATGCATGTTCGTGGTGTTCTAAGAACACCATGCTTTCGCCGTCCCTACGTATAGCCAACGGTTGGCTAAACTCTCTGTCTCTAAAATCCTGATTCTTGTAGTCTCTAAATGTAGTAACTAAAAGATCTTTGGCTAATCTTGACAATGTTTGTACTTTCCCCAATTGATGATCTTCTGAATTGGCAAATGTAAAATATTCATCAGTGGCCATTACCCAGCTAAAAGATTTGGCATAAGTGCCTAGATCTTTCTCATCAATATATGTGTATTTAATGCCTTTGCCGTCCAGGAATTTTTTTGTTGTATCTGTCACTTCAGTAATTGAAATATTGTCGCACTTAGTTACCAACATGAGTGCGTTAAACCCGTAGAATAGGATGCTGGTTGGTGCACTGCCATGATGATCTGTAACCGTACGTACTATTTCTTTTTTACGGTCGATCACTTCTTGGTATTTAGGATTAAACTGGAGTGCCGTTAATGACAATTCAGTATACGTGGCAAATGTTTGCGGCATATAATTTCATTTGTAAGATAAGTGTTACAACTATTTATTGGTTTCACGCAATAGATCTAACGTCACACAATGAAATGACCCGCCCAATGTGCGACTATGTCGCAGTGTCAATGGTATAACTGTAAACTTTAATGATTTTAATGAGTCAATTATAGCTGTCTGGGCGGCATCAATGATGACCGTGTTGTCGTCTATGCTTAGACAGTTCATGCCTACCCACTTGCTGGCATATGGGTATTCGTGGAAGGATTGTGCTACACAATTTGTAACCCATATCTTTTCCCACCCGTCAAATACCTTAGGACAGTTAACACTATTAACACGTGAAGCATTTAACATTACCACCCCTTCACGTAAAGGACAGATAGTTGAGTCAATATGTACTCCTGCATAGAAGTTACATGACTCAATTTTGATCCATGGTACTTGTCTCTGTAACCAATCAATGGCCTGTTGATTGCCACTATCACTTTCTAGTACTAACCAAGTGTCACCTAGTCTACAGACATTTGCGGCATCTAGAGTCATGTCTTGATTGCGAGGCATTGTTATTACATTTTTAGCAGAGTCAACAACATAGTCCAGAGTAGCTAGTTCTTGGTCTCTACAAGGATACATCATAGCAGGATCAATCACTGTGTCACCTGCTATGATTAACCTATCCCTTGGGCAGTAGTTATACATACCATCTAGAGCTACAAAGTCCATATCGTTAGGACGATGTACTTCTACTCCGTGACCAACGAGAGTGTGGCATAATATTTCTAGGTCCTCGTTTGCTTCGTCTACTATCCACTGGGGGACTGCACCTTTTGGAACTGGAGTTTCAGTCCAAAGAGTTTTAGCACTTTCTTGATTGAACACTGGGTCGTTTATAGGCCAGTTAGCATTTGTAGCACTTCCCACTACAACACTTTTAAGGGGTGACCATTCGTTGTTAGAACTTATTTTCATATATGTCCAGTAATCTGTAATGTGTATCTTGGAGTTATGCCTATATTTGCGGCCATGTGTGGAGTATTATTTTTCCATATAACATAGTTTCCTTTGACCCAATTTGTTATAGGAGTACCTGCTACTTCTAGATAGTGTCCTGAAGACCAATCTTCTAGAAATATTAGAGCACGCCTGATAGTATCTTCTTGACCTTTGAGATTAAATAATTTTATATATCTTTCGTAGGTGTCTACATGTTCAGGCAATACTGTACCTGTGGTCATCCTATAGTAACTGGTACCAATATCTTTCCATCCTAGTTGAGCAAAGTGGTTGACAATTTCATCATTCCAACTTGGTTGGGGGTGCCGCATATCACACATGTCACCGGTAAACTTGTTAGCATAGCCAGCCGCTAACCACCAATCAACGTCTCGGGGATTGTTAAAAGGTTCGTTGGTATACTCTAAGACTGTGTATTCTCGATCCCAGAAAGGTTCTATCCTATCCAAGTCTTGAATTTCCGTAATGTATGATTCTGTTTAACGGATTTTTTGATTCATATTTGCGCCAAGGGTCTACTATGATACTGCCAGGTCCTGGAATGAAGTATAAAGGTTGTGCGTGGCGGCTTCCAGTATACCCATAAGTTATATCTCTGTTGTGTGCTAGAAATACTATAGCGCAGGTATCCTCAAGAACTTTATCGTTTGTTAACGGGTCGCAATAGCAAAAATATGCTTCTTGCTGTTCTAAGAAACTGCCTATCAACAGGCTGTAACTGCCGTCTACCATGTCCACGTCTGGCTTATATGCCTTGCCATGGATCACGATCGGGAGGCCATTTTCTTTCTTCTGTAGGTTAGTAAGGAATGATGCTATGTTTTCTGCCTGTTTCTCTCTGGCATGCATGATGGTGTCAAATATGTCATATCCTAGATCTAAAGTTTCTGCTAGATAACGCAATGCGATATTATCACGGGGGTGGCAAGGACCGGCGTCACCCATACCAGCCGTCATATATTTTGGACTCATTATGCGTGTGGTCGAATGTGCTAACGCATCAGTCACGACATCAACATTCATGTTGCCATTCTTCATAGCCACATCCTGGATCATGTTAACTAAGCCGATCTTGGTTGAGATAAATGTGTTATAAAATACTTTGATCGCTTCTGCCTCATCCCAAGTGCCAATGGCATAGCGTGGATCGTTCTCCATTAGGGGTGCGTAAAAGTCTTGTAGTAGTTTTGCATCACCGGTTAGGCTACCATCTTCAGTGCCAATGATTATCATCTCTGGATTAACCATGTCCCATGCTACACTACCCATGGCTATCAAATATGGGTTGTAGATAAACCTTGCGTTGGTGATGTTCTTACGGAGCTCGCGTCGGGTAGTACCTGGAAGAACGGTTGAGATTAACACTACCAATTGGTCCTGCGTTACGTATCGGTTAACATCTGCTAGCACTTGATTAACAATAGTGTAATCAAAATCTTTATTTTCTAAGTGTGTGCTAGGACGACTGCCATCATAGGCTTTGTCATGTGGGGTTTGCACTGCTACAAAAATAATATCTTTGTCTTTAACCGCACCTTCTAGCGTATCAGATATAGCAATCTTGCTACTAACCTTTGGGTAAATATCATAGCCAGTCACGTCATACTCTTGTGCCATTACTTCCGCACAAGGAAGACCTAACTTGCCAATACCGATAAATCCTACTTTTTGAATTGTTGACATACATGCTCCAAATTGATCACATTTATGAATTTTTTTATAACTCTGTCTTTAAAGACTTTGATGTCCAAGCCTTTGACAAAGGTGTTCCGACCGAAAGTTCATATATGGTATTTAACAAAATAACAGGACCTCAAAAGATTTTATTCTACGAGCAAGAACCATTACTGCCTAATATTTCAGAAATATATTTGGATTATTTTAACATTCCGTTCAGTGACATAGAGAAAAATAGAAAACTGTACCCTACATTGTATCAAGGTATACTCGAAGGGGGAGAGCTTGCTGATTACATCAAATGGTATTTAACATTTATCCAACGACCGTTTACGATCGTTACTAGCGAACATAGCAAATTTAAACAAGATCTATTGTTAAGATATGGCTTTAAGGATTTGTATTACTTCTATCACGGATTTGCGGCAGTGGATTGGTATCGCGGTTACTATGCTCTGAACTATAGTAAATCAATTGTTAAAGAATACAAATATGATTTTGTAAGTTTTAATAGAATTATTAACAACGATCGAAGTTATAGGATCTACTTTGTTAGCCAGTTACTAGAATTAGGCTTATTGGACAAGGGTCTGGTTAGTTTTAATGTCACTGACAATCTCTCTGACGACTGGCGTGATGAGGTTAGTGACCCAAAAAGTAAACTAAGTGAGCAGGCTAAACTACATGCAGAGAAATATTTAACAGGAATAGATAAGATAATTATTGATCGTGCAGAACTACCGGGCTCAGCAAGTGCAGACATCCCTAGGGGGCATGATGCCCTCTGGCACATAGTTACAGAAACAGTATTCTATTATGACAAGCTACACCTTACTGAAAAGATATTTAAACCTATTGTAAGTAAACAACCTTTCATGTTACTTGCGGCACCAGGTAATCTTGCTTACTTAAAAAGTTACGGATTTAAGACATTTGACTCAGTGATAGATGAAAGCTATGATTCCATATTAGACAATGATTTAAGGTCGCAAGCAGTAGTTGATCAGCTACAATGGTACTGCAACCTATCCCCAGGTGAAAAACAAGACATTATCCGTGCCTTAGAGCCCATAATCCAGTACAATTTTGACCACTTCTATGGTGATTTTAGGCATATTATCGCCAATGAATTACTAACCAACTGCCAAACCTTATTTAAAGATATAGGCTACGACGACAGCCACATCAACTACGCTACCATTAATAATATTCTAAGTAAGTAATTAACTACTCACATTAAGTCTATGATTAAAATAGTTAAATACTATTAGAATCAAGGAGCCACGACAAATGGAAGGTATATTCAATCTCATCACAGATGTGGGGTTTCCCATAGCTGCCGCTACAGCAGGTGGATACTTTGTATTCCTCATGCTAAAATTTATATTAGATGGTGTGGTAGACGGAATCAAAGGTCTATCAGGAATCATCAAAGCCTTAGACAATCGCGTACAAACAATGAATCATGATGTTATCAGAATTGATACACAGATGTCGCATGCCTTAGGCATCAAACCAGACATTGATCGTATTGCCCGGGCTGATGGGAAGAACGACGCGAGAAAAGACTAATGAAATTGATTATTGCTTCTATAATATTAGCAGTAGGACTTATTATAGCAGGAAGTCAAATTGATATAGACACCATTGTTAAAGTTAATAAGGAATGTGAGCAATGAACGAACGCTGGGACGAATACGTAGAAGCAATGAACAGCCAAACACTTTACGAAATTGAATTACAGAGGAAAGATAATGAACGAACAAATTAAAAGATTACCTAAGATGGCACTATGGTACGATTTTGATATGGGCATAGCCGTTGCTATTGGCATTGCTATCGGAATAGTTATAGGCATAGCCATATGATCACCGTGAATCTAATAATAGTAGGAGCATGCTTTATTGCATTTGCATTTTGGATGGATCACATAACAAGAAAGAAAAATAGGAGCAAGAAAAAATAATGTATCACGTAGATAAGCCACTGTGGCAATATCCGTTTCCAAGAGTTGCACACATTATGGCTTCATTCAGTAACTATGCTTACAAAGATGACGTAGAAGGTGCAAAACTATTTAAACAGATGGGATTTAAAAGTGAACACATTGACGTTAATTCAAGTCAGGCTTTTGTGTTACAAAACAAACATGATCTAATATTTGTTTGCCGTGGTACTGAACCAACAGACATGAACGATATTAAAGCAGACTTAAATGCCAAACCTACCATGAGTTCAACCGGACTAGGACTAGTACATCAAGGATTTAAAACAGCCAGTGACAATGTATTTCCTACACTAGAAAAATTAATTGCCAAACATAGCAAGACTAAACAAATTTACGTTACAGGACACAGTCTAGGTGCGGCAATGGCTACACTGGTGGCGTTCCGTTGCCAACGTTCAGAACACTTGCCTGATCCAATTGCCTTGTTTACATTTGGCAGTCCTAAGGTGGGCATGAAAGAATACATACAGGCTATAACAGAAAGTGACATCACCCACTACAGATTTGTCAACAACAATGATTTAGTTACAGCCGTTCCACCGTGGCCTTATAGACATTTTGATGAATGCACTTACATCAACCACTATGGTCTGATACGCGGAATGTCTTTTTGGCAAAGGACTAAAGATAAGTTTAGGGGCATGTGGGCCGGAATCAAAGAATTTAGATTTATGGATGGGTTTGATGATCATAGCATTGACTGTTATCAAGAACATTTAGATGCTTGGGCAGTTGAAGAAGAAACACGGCAAGCAGACCAATTGGCTAAAATTAAGTGAGAAATTTACTAATAGTGATAGGTGTTTGCATTATATCTATTCAACTATGGGCACTAAGTTTGCAATGGTATGTTGATTGGGTTATGGAAACAAACGTTACTGTAGATAAAATAATAGTTATACCTAAGGATCAATGATGGAAGAACTTTCAAATTTAATTAATCAATATGGATTCCCAATAATAGCGGCAGTTGGTGCTGGCTATATGGTATACTATGTGTGGAGGTGGACTACAGAAGTTGTTGATCCTATTCTCAACGAAGCAAAAACTACTCTTATTGCTTTGATAGATCGTGTTAGAATGTTAGACAATGATCTAATTAGATTAAATCAAAAATTGAATGTTATCTTACAACTACGTGAGCAAGAACTAGAAGAACAGCGTAAAAAAGATCTTAAAAAGAAAGACTAATTATTAGTTTGGCGAAACTATCTTAAATTCTTCGTAAGGTAATTCAGAAAAATCACCGGTGGACCAATCAATGTGTATCATGTGTGGGAACTTTTCCATTGGATGCCAGCATCCTTTAAAGTATAATCCATCCAAGCGTTGAGCTGATGCTTGTTTCCCATCGCGCCATCCGCATTCACTATCAGATATAACAATCCTTAAACGATCGTTCACTTGATACATCCTTAATTCTAGAGCTTGTACACTCAATGAACATAGCATAAGTGCTACAAGTATTAACTTTTTCATTATATAGACATCTCGTCTGGACAAGCTTCTAGTGTGAACCACTCAGCTTGGAATGTAACCAATGACATGTCGTTGGTGTCGATAAAGTTAACTACAGGAATAATTCTCATGCCTGGTTGCGGTTTAGCATCTGCAACGCTAGGAATGTCAAAACATCCTTCGTGCAGTGTTCCGCTCGCTTCTGTAGCATAAGCGTAAAATGGAAATCTATCAACAACACTTGCAGTTTTGCATTCTTCGTGTGTTAACACGATCATGCCGCCTGCATCGTTTGGTAGACATACTTTAGAGAAATAGTCTTCAGCAAACGCCGAAGTTGTGAATAGTGCCAAGGTTACTAAAACTGTTTTAATCATACCGCTCTCCTGTTGTTGGCGGCGGCAAAAACAACTGGCATCGTCCCCTGTGTACTATTTATATATGTAAATGTTAACTAAATGTTACTGGTTTATTATAACACCAAACTTAAAATTTGTCAACTACTAAATATTATTTCGTCGAAGCGTGAAAGATTCCATCCCAGTCCGCAGGTAAGTTCTGTGTTTTCATGTACTCGCAACGCTCAATCCACATATCGTAATAGCCAGACATTTTACCTTCGAAGTGCGACTTCAATTGTAGGCATAGAGTACTTGCTTTATTAAACTGTTGTGCCTGATAGAAAGCATACATTTCTTGATGTTTCTTCTGGCTAGTATAATAAGGTTTGACTACATCATCTAACACTGTCCATATACCAACTCCTACAGTTTTACCTTTAACTGCCAAGTCATCTACTTTTAAATAAAAGAAATCATCTTTAGTTTGTTCGTAGGTTGCTTGCCCTACCAGTAATACGCAACCGTATTCTTTACACTTGCTTTCAATACGTGCGGCAGTTGATACAGCATCACCAAGCACATCATAACTATGTCTGGCTGTTGAACCCATTTCACCTAAGTAACCTAGTCCTGTATTAATACCAGCACCCATGCCAACTGGTGGACGTCCCTCTGCTACAATTTTATCATTGAATTTTACTACTGCCTTGAGCATGTTTAGTCCTGTTTGCACAGCATTCTTAGCATGGTTGGGATCATCGTTGGGTGCATTGTGTACGTGCATACTGGCATCGCCAATGTATTTAATTACCATGCCATCTGCATCAAGTATAGGTTGTGTAATAGCATCCATGTAGCCATTCATTATTTTAGTAAGTCCTTTGACGTCATCTCCGAAGCTTTCACCTAGGGGAGTAAAGCCACGCAAGTCACTAAAGCAAATTGAAATCTCACGCTTCATACCATCTTTGATTAGTCCAGGATTTTCTTGTAGCATACGTACCACTGTTTGTGAAGCATACCCAGCAAACTGTTTCTTGATAGCCTGCTTCTGTAAGAACTCTGAAACAAACTTAACACCGTAGGCATGTAAGACAACTAATATACCTCCACCCAGTACCAGTGTAGCATCAAACAACATCAAATAGTTAGCATATAAGTAGCCTGTTGCAGGCACAATAGCGCCTAGCACAACAATACTAGCACCTAAGCCCACATACACCCAGCGACTTAGGATAAGCAACAATAGGCTTATTCCTATCAATGCTAATAGTTCAGAGCCACTAGCCCAATCTGGTCTTTGTATATTAATACCCTGGACTAGTGTTCCGACTACAGCGGCCTGCATGTCTTGTGGCCATACTGCACCACGACTTGTTGGAACTGGGTTGGCTATGCCACTGGCAGTTGGTCCAACTATAACTATTGCTGAATCAAAATTATCAGGCAATGCCATTAGGCTATTTTGTTGTGGACGCTGTTGCCAGTCAATCCATATACGCCCTACTTGGTCTGTTGATATAGGACCAAACTGTGGAATACGCATCTTCTCAATGCCAAGTTCATTAAACTTAATCTGAAAACTGGGGTCACCAGCTAGTACTCGCATTATTTCC